>Ga0210050_1001725_pt1 | contig 22490 bp, 19 predicted proteins | sample CryGey132114_all_FD_185463 | JGI IMG/M metagenome (GOLD analysis project Ga0210050, IMG submission 185463) | Groundwater microbial communities from aquifer - Crystal Geyser CG22_combo_CG10-13_8/21/14_all (SPAdes) (version 2) | ecosystem: Environmental > Aquatic > Deep subsurface > Groundwater ... | reverse complement strand
AAAAATTTTAAAATTTCTTTTTCCGTTTTGGGCGAAGGGCAGAGGGGAATTAAAGGGGTGAATGCCCGAAGCCCAAAACACCTTATCAATTAAAAATAATTATTTTTCTTTCAAAGATTGCCCAATTAAAGCAGTGCTATTTATCCAGCCATATTCAGTCTGTCCAGTTGAATAATTAATAAAACTAACGTTATACCACGGCGTATTATTTTTTTGTACGGAGGAAATAATTTTTACTGTACTTCCAGCACCAAGTTCTTTCATATCGCTAAGAGCGGCGATAGGATCCACAGGGCTTAATTCTGGCATAAGCGGAGTTTTTTTGGATAATTCATATATTTTTCCAATTTCTAAATTATTAGAATCGATAAAAGCAGTTGGAATATTTGTCGTAACTGTGGTTTTTTCTCGCTCGTTCCATTCTATTGAATTTTCTTTAACATATAATGAGTCTTTTTTATCCTTATAATATGATTGTGCTAAATCGTTTTCGGTAAGCTTCCAAAAAGAATCAGATTTTTCTATATCATTGGAGCTAAAAGTAATAGGAAAAGTATTGTCATTTTCTGAAAATATATATTTCCCAGTATCTATTTTGTATTCATCTGATATAAAAGATCTTCTGTCTACTTTGCCATTTGGATAAAATGTAAATTTAGTATAGTCTGTTATAACTTTGTTTTTATATTTTGGATCAGGATTAGACGATATAATATACCATGCACCTATAATATCCTGTGCTGTTGGCATGAATTGTTTTTCTTTATCCGGTGATGTAATATTCAGAGAATCTAAAGATGAATTATCTGTTATATCTGTTTGGTTGGGATAATTTCTTTCGTCCGAGCTCATTAAAGATTGTTTTTGGATTATTTTATATATGGAAAATATAAAAATAATCACCATTATAATAATTAAGAAAAAAATAAATTGTTTTTTCATAAATTTGATGTTGGTTATTTAATTATAAGATTTAATTTTCATCAAATTGGACTTGCTCAATTTTTCCATTCTCATCTTTTACAAATTTAACATTTTGAATTTTGTTTATATTTTTTCCACTTCCCATTTTATAACCTATTTCAAAACTTTCATCAATTAATTTTTGACTTTCCTCTATTTTATCATCATCAGATCTATTTGATTTTATAATATTTTTTATTTCTGTATTAAATTTTTCTAAAATAATATTTTTATTTTTTCCTAATGATATTTTTAATTTAGAAATATTTGATTCCTTTATAATTACAGGAATTAATGCTAAAAGGGCAAATATAACCAGATAATATATTATTCCTAATAGATAAGATTTTTGAATGCCAAAACAAATAATAGTAAAAAATAATATTAAGAAAATAATTTGAATTATCTTATCTATTTTATTTTTAGTTTCATTCATATTATGGTTTAGATTTGTATAATCGTTTTCGCAGCGGAGCGGAGAAAACACCTTATTACCCCTCTTTAATTAATGAAAAAGAAATTTTAAAATTTTTTAAAACAATTGGGCGATAGCCCAAAAAGAAAAGGAATATTTCAGCTAACGAATACCGATATCAGAAGTTTTGTGACGCGGAACGCGGCGCAAAATTTGGGTGAGGGGCGAGCTGAGCCCCGAACCTGATATCGCGTTGTTATGCGTCCTGGCCCCTCAAGGCCAAGCGCAGCGGGGTTTAGTTGGCGGGAAAGGGCGCCGGATAAAACGGTTCAGGCCATTTGAATTATTATAAGGCAGAAAGCCGAGGGAATAATTCAAATGGTCTCTATATTTTTATATATAGTTTATTAATATACTACGTATATTATAAACATATATATAAAAATAGAGCCAATTTATTTCCGTATAATGCCATTATACGAAGTCAATTGTCAAACCGTTTTGTCCGTCTCCCTTTTGAACGCTTTCCTGCCAATTATGCATAACAAGTTATATGTGAACTTGTTGTTTTTTTGTTGAAAATTAGGTAAAATATTATTGTAAATATGTTAGCCCAAAGCTTTATGCCAACACCTAACTTCAATAGAACAACTTTGCAGTCTCGCGATCCCATGCTTAATCTTGTCCAAGAAATGAGATTGCGTAATTTTAGCCAAAAGACTATTAAGGCTTATTTGTATTATAACAGGGAATTGTTGAGGTTTGCAAGTAAGTTTAGTGATGAAATAGATAAGCAGGATATTAAGGATTATTTAGAATATCTTTATAGCTCTGGCAGGTCAACTTCAACTATAAACTTGGCTATAAATGCAATTAAGTTTTATTATGAAAAAGTAATGTCTAGAAATTTTTTCAGTTCAAATATGGGCATTAAGCGGCCGAAAAAAGAAAAAACTCTGCCAACTGTGCTTTCAAAACAAGAAATATTAAAAATGATTAATTTAACTGATAATCTAAAGCATAAATTAATGATCCAGATTTTTTACAGTTCCGGCTTGCGAGTCAGCGAATTGGTAAATTTAAGGATTAATGATATTGATTTTGATCGCAAAACCTTGTCGGTTAAAAGCGGTAAGGGCAAAAAAGACAGGATTACAATTATTTCTCAAGTGGTTTTGGATAATATTGAAAAATATTTGCAGGAATATCAACCCCCAGAATTTTTATTTGAAGGTTTTCCGGCCGGCAGTAAGATTACAACCCGTTCGGTCCAAAAAGTTGTGGCCAATGCCGCTAAACAGGCGAAGATAATTAAAAATGTCAGCGCTCACACTTTGCGCCATAGTTTTGCTACTCATTTGTTGGAAAATAATGTAAACTTAAGGTATATACAATCGCTTTTAGGCCACGCCCGGCTGGAAACTACCCAGATTTACACCAAAGTGGCTGTCAATAAGTTTAGTGAAATAGGCGATTTATTGGAGTATGAATAAATTTATTGTAAAATTAAGAATTTTTTTGTGGCTGGTTTTGACCGTTGTGGTCGGCTCATCTTTTTGGCTGGGGATAGTGCCTAGCGGAAAAATTGTTTATATTAGCGATTTTGAGAAAGAAAATGAGTTTGTCCAGAAGCTGACTCCGGAAGAAAGGGTAAAGCCGGCCGAGAACGGGACGCAGAAGATAATCGGCAATCCGGTTTACTTTTCTTTGCGCACCCCTAGGAAATTTGAAAAAGCCAAGCTGACTTTGAAATATAAAAATTCGCAAAATATTTCCCTGCTGGAAGCCGGAGTTTTGGTGGACAAGCAGATTTGGCGCTATGACTTGAAGCCAATTGAAAATAAAGTGATTGACGATTTGTCTATGGTTTGGGACGTTATCCGCGAGAGGGATACGGTTTTACTGCAAAGAGAAAAAAAGTTTAACAGCTTAGGCGATTTTCTAAATAATCTGCCGGCCCGCGATGAAATCGCTTTGTATAATTATTCGCTTGATAAAGAGTTTATTTTAAGTGATTATAAAAAAGAAAAGGAGCTCAACTCCAAAGCTTTGGAGTTGAGCTCCTTTTCCTTGCGGGGCAACTACCAATTTTATACTTATATTAAAGATGAAAATTTAAGTTTTAATTTTACTTTTCAGGATTTAAACCAAAACCAAGATGCCGATCAGGTTGATATTAATGTTTATTACCAAAACCAGCTGATTGACAGCCGGCATTTGGACGATGACGGAATTACCGTTGATTTTAGGGGAGCAAGCCAAGCGAGAGCGCTTGATTTGAATTTGGCCAGCCTGCCGGAAGGGGTTTACAAAATTGAAGTCCGGGCCGGAGATGATATTGTCAGCCAAGAGATTAAAACCAGCCAGACAAAAGTCGCCTTTATAAATAAAATTTGGCTACTGGCGGCCGGAAAGGAAAATTTTTCTGTTTTTACCGACAGCAACCTGGTTGGCGCCCAGACCATCAATCCGGCTAGTCGGCAGACTTTGAAAATCAATGGAGAAGATCTGGAGATTTCCGAAACTTATAAAATGTTTAGCCAAAAAACCGGCATGGCTTTAGCCGAAATTAAACTGCAAAAAGACGGGATAATATTATCCGGAGACGGGGTTTTTAGCTTTTCCGAGGGCAGTTTGATAAATCCGGATTTTAAGAAAGTAACCCCGGATTTGGATATTGACCGGGCCCAAATAAACTATATTTTAGCCGACTACCGAGGCCCGAGCCAAGACGGAGAGTGGAAAGTGGCCACGGCCGAATTTGATATTGCCAACGCTTACCGCGAATTTTCCAAAAATAGTTTTATAATTTCTGTCCCGGCTTTGAGCGCTGAGGATGATATTGATGATTATATTAAAATAGATGAAATTAAAGTTGAGCTGGAAGGCAAGAGCTTGTGGGAAAAATTAAGAGAAGTAATAAGCAATAAGTAAGAAGTAATAAGTGGTTGGTTGCCGGCCTCCTGGCCAGCAACGCGTTCGTTGGTTTTAAAACGAATGTCGGCTGCGCTGGCGAGACGCCCGCGCAAAGCATCTGGCTTATTACTTATTACTTATGTCTTATTACTACGCTATATTTAAAGAATTGTTTTTTGTCTTAACTGCCGCCTTAATTACCTTTGCGCTGATGGAATTCGGCTGGGACCGGCTGGTTTTATCATACATAAACATAAACTGGGTGTTGATAGCTTGGCTGGTCAATGGTATACTATTATTAGTATTCAACAAAAAAGGTAATTAGTAATTGGAAATTTGTAATTTGGATAATTTTTGTGAGTCCAGACCCCAAATTACCAATTACAAATTACCAATTACATTTCTCATGAAGGATAAATTTTTGAAAAACCTTGTTTGGATAATATTTTTATTGATATTTCTCGGTCCGTTATTCGGCAAAAATATATTGCCGATTTTGATTTTTGCGATTATTTTTTACTTAATATTTACTAAATTTAAAAAATTCCAATTTGGCAACCTGGAATTTAAATCAAAAAATATGGAAAATATTATTGATGTAGACAAGGTTAAGTCCGTAAAAAACGTTAAAAGAATGTCTTTATACATTTTGGGCGCGATTTTAATCTTGTGGCTGTTTTTTGCTTCCATTGTGATTGTGGAAGCCGGTGAGACAGGGGTTTATTCGCTTTTCGGAAAGGTCAGCGACCAAGAACTGTCTTCCGGATTTCATTTGGTGATTCCCTTGGCGCGCGTGACTAAATTGAGCATTCGGACAGAAGAATACACCATGAGCATTGCCCAAGGTGAAGGCAAAAAATTTGAAGCCGATGCCATCAACGCCTTGACCAAAGAGGGCTTGAGCGTGGACCTGGACATGACCGTGCTTTACCGCTTAAGCGAAGAACAGGCCTCTGATGTTTATAAAACCGTGGGCTTAAATTACGAGGAAAAAATTATCAGGCCTTCAATCAGAACTTCAATCAGGGATATAATCGCCCAATACGAAGCCAAGGATATTTACAGCGAAAAAAGACAGGAAGCGGCCGATAAAATTTTTAATAATTTGAAAGTTGCCCTGGAGCAAAGAGGCATAGTGATTGAAGATGTGCTTTTGCGCAATGTGGCTCTGCCGGCCAATCTAGCTAACGCTATCCAAGAAAAACTTCAGGCCGAGCAGGAAGCGGAAAAATACGACTTTATTTTGGACCGGGAGAAAAAAGAAAAAGAAAGGAAAATTATTGAAGCCGAAGGCCAAAAAGAATCCCAGAGCATTATCAACCAAAGCCTGACCCAAAACTACCTTTATTATCTTTACATTAATCAGTTAAAAGACCGCCAAGGCACGATTTATGTTCCGACCAACCCGGCTACCGGCATGCCGCTGTTCCGCGATCTGGGGAAATAATCCTTTGTTTGTTATCGTGGGCGCTGGTTTTACTATTATGAACGTTAATCTTGCCATCGCGAGTCCCGACGCCTCGGGACGAAGCGATCTTTAATAGGTGAATAATAAAAAAGACTATTAAAGATTGCTTCGCTCTCCGCCCCGAGCGGATTCGCTCGCAATGACAAGTTAAATTACTTTCAGAAATAAAATAAATTAATTAAAAGCGTTTTGCGATACGCGCTATGCGATATGTGATAGGCGCTATGCGATACGCGTTCTACGATTTATGAAAACAAGCCAACGCGAATTAACCGACGTCTTGCTGTCGTCGCAAAAAAAATATAAGCCGTCTAAGAAATTTTTAAAAACAACTAATGTTCCGAACTATGAAGCTGCTTTAAAAGCTGCCAGTCGCAATCCGATTAAATTTTGGGAAGAGGCGGCCAAAGAATTAACCTGGTTTAAATCTTGGGAAAAAGTTCTGGAAACCAAGACTAAGCCGTTTTTTAAATGGTTCACGGGGGCAAAAACCAACCTGGCCTACAATGCCGTGGATAGGTATGTTGGCACAAAGACCGAGAAAAAAATTGCTATTCTTTGGGAAGATGAAACCGGCCGAGCCAGGAAATATACTTACCTTGAGCTTTATAAAGAAGTAAATAAGCTGGTGAACGCCCTTAGAAAAAGTGGGATTAAAAAAGGCGACCGAGTGGCGATCTATATGCCCAATATTCCGGAAATCGCATTCGCGATGCTGGCTTGCGCCAAAATCGGGGCTATGCATTCGGTGGTTTACGCCGGCTATTCGGCCGGAGCTTTGGCGGACAGGATCAAAGACGCCCGGGCCAAGATTCTTTTTACGGCTGACGGCAGTTTCCGCCGCGGCAAATTAATTGACTTGAAATCAATCGCCGACAAAGCCGTCAAAGAGTGCAAAACCATCAAGAAAGTAATCGTGGTAAAAAATAACAAGCAGAAAGTTAAGTTTAATAAGCGGAAAGAAGTTTGGTATCATGATTTTGTCAAGGGCCAGCCGATTGAGGCCAAATGCGCCCAGATGGATTCGGAAGACCCGGCTTTCGTGCTCTACACCTCCGGCACCACCTCCAAGCCCAAGGGCGTGGTTCATGTCCATGGCGGCTATCAGGTCGGGGTTTTACGCACCATCAAATGGGTTTTTGATTTGCACGGTGATGAGATATTCTGGTGCACGGCCGACCCGGGCTGGATTACCGGACATTCCTATATTATTTACGGGCCGCTTTTGGCCGGGGTCACCACCCTGATGTACGAAGGCGTGCCGGATGAGCCCAAGCCGGATAAAATCTGGAAAATAGTTGAGAAATACAAAGTGAATGTGCTCTACACCGCTCCGACTCTGATCAGGGCGATGATGAAATATGGAGCTAAATGGCCCCGCCGGCATAAAATGAAAAGTTTAAGAATTTTAGGATCAGTCGGGGAGCCGATTAATCCGGAGGCTTGGAAATGGTACTATAAATATGTGGGCAAAAATCGCTGTCCGATTATGGATACCTGGTGGCAGACCGAAACCGGTATGAACATGATTACCCCTCTGCCGTCGGCTTCTTTAAAAGCCGGTTCGGCTTGCAAGCCTTTCCCCGGAATTATCGCTGATGTGGTGGACAAGAAGGGCAAGCGAGTACCGGTGGGCAAAGGCGGTTATCTGGTCATCAAAAACCAATGGCCGAGCATGATCAGGACTATTTTTAATAATCCGGAAAGGTACATCAAAACCTACTGGAAAGAAATTAAGGGCATGTATTTTGCCGGAGACGTGGCTTTCAAAGACAAGGACGGCTACTTTTGGATTCAGGGCCGGACCGATGATGTTTTGAAAATCGCCGGCCACCGCATCGGCACGGCCGAAGTGGAAAGCGCTTTTGTTTCCCATCGGGCCGTAGTCGAGGCCGGAGTGATCGGTATGCCTGACCCGATTAAAAAGGAAGTGATTAAAGCCTTTATTATCCTAAAACAAAACGTTAAAGAATCAGAAGAATTAAAACAGGAATTAAAATCCCACGTCCGGCACACCATCGGTCCGATGGTGGTTATTAAAGACATCGCCTTCGTGGACAAACTGCCCAAGACCAGAAGCGGTAAAATCATGAGGCGGGTTCTAAAGGCCAAAGAATTAGGTTTGGACGCAGGTGATACTAGTGCCTTGGTGTGATGCTAATCTACAAATTATATACGAATGCTACGAATTGCGAATTCTGCGGGAAGATTATTTTATGAGTATGAATATATTTTTAAATAATAGCTTAAAAGTCATCGCTATTATAATTGGTGTTTTGATTATTGTTGTTTTGTTAACACAAATAACTGGGTATAAATTAAATTTTAGATTTCTAACATTCAATAGAGAAGAATGCTTGGTGCAGATGGACAAAATACCCGATGATCAATTAGGTAGATTAGGCAGGGAGGATAAACTTAATGGTTGGCAGAAAATATGTAGCAAGCCCAGTCTATTTATAAAAAAATAGTAATTACAATCTGATTTTATTATATCCCTGACGTCAAAGTTTTATTCGTCCTACGGTTCCCTCCTGGATTCCCAATCCCCGGCCGCGCACCGCTCGGCGGGGCAGGCAAGTTGGGAATGACAAAGTTAAGTATAAAAAATAAATGGGAATTAAAAAAATAAATCAAAAAAAGAAAAATGTTTGGCAAATAGCTATTGATTTTAGTAAAATAAAAAAAGGCGGAGTTAGAATTGATAAAATTTTAGAAAAACTAAAATAATCCGAATCAGTAATTATATCTAAAGACTTCTAAATTAATTTGATTCGTAGAATTCGGAGTGTTCTCCGCCCGAGGCGGACCAGCCTTGGGCTGGGGATATAATTCGGAGCATTCGGATTATATTGCTTTATGACCAATTTGGATAAAATTTTCAATCCCAAAACCATCGCCGTGATCGGAGCTTCTGACCGGCCGGGAAGCGTTGGCAATGCCTTGCTGGAAAATTTAATTAACAGCGATTACCACGGCACGGTTTATCCTGTAAACATCAAAAGAAGCCACATCCACGCCATTAAAGCTTTTAAAACCGTAAAAGATATTGGTGAAAAAATTGATTTGGCCATAATTGCTACGCCGGCGCCGGGCGTTCCGCAAATTATAAAAGAATGCGGAGAGGCCGGCGTAAGCGGAGCGGTAATAATTTCCGCCGGCTTTATAGAAACCGGCCAGGGCGGGGAAAAATTATGGGCGGAAATTTTAAAAACAATAAAAAAATATAAGATAAGAGTGGTCGGGCCCAACTGTCTTGGCTTTATTAAACCCTCGCTTCATTTAAACGCCAGCTTTGCTTCCCAGATGGCCTTGCCGGGAAAGATCTCTTTTATTTCCCAAAGCGGCGCTCTTTGCACGTCTATTTTGGACTGGTCCATCAAAAACAATGTCGGCTTTTCCAATTTTATCTCCATCGGCTCCATGATTGACATGGATTTTGCCGATTTAATTGATTATTTCGGCCAGGACAAGAAGACCGATAGCATCCTGATTTATATGGAGTCTCTTCAGAATGCTCGCAAGTTTCTGGCCGCGGCCCGGCGCTTTAGCCGGACCAAGCCGATTCTAGTTTTGAAAGCCGGGCGCAGCAACGAAGGCGCCCAGGCCGCCAAATCCCATACCGGGGCCATGGCCGGCAATGATGCGGTTTTTGACGCCGCTTTTGCCCGGGCCGGGATTGTCCGGGTCGGCACCATTTTGGATTTATTCCACAGCGCCAAGGCCCTGGCTATGCAGCCGCAGCCGAAAAATAACCGCTTGGCCATAATCACCAATGCCGGCGGACCGGGTGTTTTGGCAATTGACAGCTTGAAATACCATCAAGGCCAGGTTGCCCATTTGTCAAAAAATACCATTGCCAAGCTGGACAAAATTCTGCCTCCGGCCTGGAGCCGATCCAATCCGGTTGATATCCTGGGGGATGCCGATTCAGTTCGCTACCAAAAATCAATTAAAGCGGTTTTGGCTGACAAAAACGTGGATGCGATTTTGACAATTTTGACTCCGCAGGCCATGACTGATCCGACCGAAGTGGCCAAAAAACTGGTCGCGCTTCCCAAAAAATCCGGTAAAACTTTACTCGCTTCTTGGATGGGCGGAGAGCAGGTGGCTCGGGGACGACAAATTTTGGAAAAGGGCAATATTCCGATTTACCGCACACCCGAGGACGCTATCAGCTCTTTTGCTAATATTTATCAATATTCAAAAAATCAGGAATTGCTTAATGAAACTCCCGGCGCCACTCCCCATGCCTTTAAGCCCAAAACAAAAGAAAATAAAAAGATTTTGGCCGCTGTTGTCAAGGAGGGGCGCCTTGTTTTAACCGAAGCCGAAGCTAAACTTATGCTGGCTAATTATGACATTCCCACAATAGAAAGCCATCTCGCCAAAACCGCCCAGGAAGCCGTTAAGCAAGCCCAAAAAATCGGTTTTCCGGTGGTAATGAAAATTTTGTCGCCTGATTTAACCCATAAAACAGATTGCGGAGGCTTGATTATTGATATTAAATCAGAAGAAGAAGCTAAAGCTGCTTTTCCCAATATTGTTAATTCTGTCAGAAAGCATTTGCCTAAAGCCGACATTCGCGGGGTTTTGGTGGAGCCAATGATAAAAAAGAAATACGAACTTATGATTGGCTGCAAAAAAGATTCCATATTCGGTCCGGCGATTTTATTCGGCATGGGCGGAGTGGCAGTAGAAATTTTTAAAGACACCACCATCGGCTTGCCCCCGCTTAATATGGCCTTGGCCATGCGCATGATTAAAGAAACAAAAATCTACAAACTTCTGAAAGGCTATCGCAATATGCCCAGGGTGGATATCGCTTCAATCCAGTTTTTGCTATATAAATTTTCTTATTTGGTGTCTGATTTTCCGGAAATAAAAGAAATAGACATCAATCCTTTCGCGGTTGATGAGTATGGCGGCATTGCCCTGGATTCAAAGATTATTTTGGATAAAAAAGTTATAGATAAGCCGATAAAACCCTACTCTCATTTGGTGATTTCACCAACCTTTAAGTGATTATGATAAAACGCTTAATCAATGGACAAATCAACAGCATCACTATGGCCGCTTTTTTAATCGGCACGACTTCTTTGGTCAGTCGTTTTTTGGGAATTTTCAGGGATCGCATTTTGGCCGGTGAATTCGGCGCCGGAGATATTTTAGATTCCTATTATGCCGCTTTCCGGGTGCCGGATTTTGTTTTTAATTTATTGGTTTTGGGCGCTTTGTCAGCTGGTTTTATACCGATTTTTACTTGCTTGATCAAGGATATAAAATGCCGCTTCAGTTTCGGCCTGTTTCGCACTCCCAATAATGAAGCCTGGATTTTGGCCAACAATATTTTAAATATTTTAGGATTGACTTTGCTGGTTTTGTCCGGCTTGGGGATAATTTTTGCTCCCGGCCTTGTTAAGCTAATCGCTCCGGGATTCGGGCCGGAAAAACAAGCCTTGACGGCAACTTTGACCAGAATAATGTTTTTGTCCCCGGTTTTCCTAGGCATTTCCAGTGTTTTAGGGGGAATACTCCAGTCTTTCAAAAGATTTTTTGTTTATTCGCTCTCGCCCATTCTTTACAATATCGGCATAATAATCGGCGCGCTTTATTTCGTGCCTGTCTGGGGAGTCAAAGGCTTGGCTTGGGGCGTGGTACTGGGCGCGTTTTTGCATATGATTATTCAGATTCCCTTGGCGGTTAAACTCGGTTTCAGGTGGAGCCCGGAATTTAATTTTAGAAATGGAAATGTTATAAAAATCGGGCGCATGATGGTACCGAGAACTTTAAGCCTGGCGATTTCACAAATTAATTTATTGGTTATAACCATTATTGCTTCAACTTTGGCCGCCGGTTCAATTGCGGTTTTCAATTTTGCCAACAACCTGCAGTCTTTCCCTGTCGGCATTTTCGGCATTGCTTTTGCCGTGGCCGCTTTTCCGGCTCTTTCGGCCGCGGCTAAAGATAAAAAAGATTTAATCAAGAATTTTTCCTCAACTATCAGAAATATTTTATTTTTTATCATTCCTTCAACTGTTCTGCTTCTTACTTTGCGCGCCCAGATTATCCGCGTTATTTTAGGAACCGGCCGTTTTGACTGGGAAGACACGATCTTGACTATAAATACGTTGGGATTTTTCACGATTTCTTTGTTTGCCCAAGCCATGATTCCTTTGCTGGTCAGAATGTTTTATGCCCGGCAAAATTCCAAAACCCCGTTTTTTATTGGTTTGGCAGTAGCGATTTTAAATGTATTTTTGTCTTTATGGCTAGCTGGTCGCTTGGGCATAGCCGGCTTGGCTCTGGCTTTTTCATTGGCGAGCATAATTAATTTTATTCTTCTTTGGCTAGTCTTGCGTCTGGAAGTTGGATATATGGACGAAATAAAAATATTATTTTCCACGGTTAAATTTTCTGTCGCCGCCATTGCCTCTGGCTTGGCTGTCCAGGGGATCAAGCTGGTAGTCTGGCCCCTTGTTGATATGTCCAAGCTTTGGGGCGTTTTGGCTCAAGGGCTGACAGCCGGTCTGGCCGGAATTTTTGTTTATCTGGCTTTTTGCTCGCTTTTGAAAAGCGAAGAATTTTTTCATTTTTGGAGTTCGTTTAAGAGCCGTTTGCCGCTGAAGAAAGTGGAAACCAACGACCAGGGAGAAGCGAGGGGGATTTAATTACATAGCATAAAACATAAAACACGTAACATATAACAAGTTTAAGCAAGTTATTTTTTTGTTTTTTTGTTATGTGTTGCGTGTTTTGTGTTACGTGAAAGTATTTGACCAAAAGAGTAAAAATAGGTAAGATAAAATAAGAAAAATAAGAGAAATAAGAATAAGAAGATAGTTTTCTTATTTATCTTATTTTTCTTTTTATTCTTATTTCTATGACAAAACTTATTAGAAATTTCTGCATTATCGCCCACATAGACCACCCGCCTACTCCGCCCTGGGCGAATTCGGCGAGGCGAGACTCAGATGATTAATATTTTATATCTATGACAAAAAATATACGCAATTTTTGTATAATCGCTCATATAGACCACGGTAAATCTACTTTGGCTGACCGGATGCTGGAGATAACCGGCACGGTGGAAAAGAGAAAAATGAAAGAGCAAATCTTGGACAGAATGGACATTGAGCGGGAGCGGGGGATTACGATCAAGCTTCAGCCGGTGACCATGAACTATTATTTAAGCTCTACTCCTTATACTCTAAACCTGATTGACACTCCGGGGCATGTTGATTTTACTTATGAAGTATCAAGAAGTTTAGCGGCTGTAGAAGGCGCTATTTTGCTTGTGGATGCCACTCAAGGAATTCAAGCCCAGACTTTGGCTAATTTATATTTGGCGATTGAGCAGAATCTGACCATTATACCGGTGGCAAACAAGATTGACCTGCCGGCATCTGACCTTGTCAAAACCAAAAGGGAAATAATAAATCTCCTAGGCTGCCAGGAAGAAGACATAATCTGCGCTTCGGGAAAAACCGGCCAAGGCGTGGAAGAGATTTTGCAGGCGGTAATAAAAAAAGTTCCTTGTCCCAAAGCCGAAAACGAGGAGGCTTTAAGGGCTTTGATTTTTGATTCTAATTATGATGAGTACAAGGGCGTGGTGGCATACGTACGGATTGTCAGCGGTCAGGTCAAAAAAGGCGATAAGATTCATTTAATGGCTACCGACGCCAAAAGCGAGGCTTTAGACGTTGGAATTTTTAAGCCGGACTATAAACCCACCGGAGAATTAAAAACCGGAGAAATTGGCTATATTGTTACCGGCTTCAAAGATGTGTCAGACTGTAAAGTCGGCGATACCGTTGCTCTTGAGAATAATAAAAATATAAAACCGCTTCAAGGCTACAAAGAAGTTAAGCCCATGGTTTTTGCCGGTATTTTTCCGCGCGAAGGCAGCGATTTTAAGGATTTGCGCGAGTCTATGGAAAAGATGAAATTAAGCGATTCATCCCTTTCTTTTGAACCGGAACAGTCCGAGGCCCTGGGCTTTGGTTTTCGGTGCGGATTTTTAGGGCTTCTTCATTTGGAAATTTTTCAAGAAAGGCTAAGGCGCGAATATAACTTGGATTTGATTGTAACCGTGCCGAGCGTAGCTTACAAAATTTACAAAAAAAATAACGAAGAAAATGTCGTTAGAACGCCGCAAAAATTTTCTAACCCGGAAATTATAGAAAAGATTGAAGAGCCCTGGGTTAGTTTGGATGTCATCAGCCCCAAGGACTATATGGGAAATATTATGGAACTGGTTCAGCAAAAAAGAGGGCTTTATAAAAATACCCAGTATTTGGACAAAGACAGGGTAATTCTCCATTATGAAGTTCCCATGGCGGCGATTTTGACTGATTTTTACGATAAAATAAAAAGCGTCAGCTCAGGCTATGCTTCAATAAATTATGAGTTTTTGGATTACCGGTCGGCTGATGTGGTTAAAATGGATATTTTGGTAGCCGAGGAGACAATTGAGGCCCTGGCCACAATTGTTTATCGCGATGAAGCCCAGTCGGCCGGCAAAAAGGTGGTCAAAACCCTAAAAGATAATTTACCCAAACAGATGTTTGTTTTAAAAATTCAGGCCGCTATTGGCGGAAAAGTAATTGCGGCCGAACGTTTATCAGCTATGAGGAAAGATGTTACTGCCAAACTTTATGGCGGAGATGTCTCTCGTAAAAGAAAACTTCTGGAAAAGCAGAAAAAAGGTAAAAAGAAAATGATGGTCGCCGGCAAAGGCAGCGTGGAAATACCGCCGGATACGTTTGTGAAAATTTTGAAAAAATAACTTTATGTCATTGCGAGGAACCCGCCTTTGGCGGGGACGAAGCAATCTCGGGGAGCCGCATAGATTGATTAAAAAACCGAAAGTAATAATATCCAATGTTTATGGCTTTCAGAGATTGCTTCGCTACGCTCGCAATGACAGATAGAATTATGAAAAGAAAAACAATAACTAAAATTGTCTGGATAATAGTTTCGGCCATGATAATTTTTACTATGGTGCTTTGGACCGTGGGGGTGGCCTTTATGTAGAACTACGAATTACGAATAAAATATAAATTTGCAAATTCGTATATTCGTAAAAGATTCGTAATTTGTAGATATTTTATGCAGAAAAATTGGCAAGTTTTACCTAAAATTACCAAAGATTTAATAGATAAATTCCCTGGCTACAACCAGGTTGTTTTGCAGTTGCTGTTTAATCGAGGTTTAACCGACGAAAAAGATATAAAAAATTTTCTAAATCCGGATTATAAAAAAGATACGCACGACCCTTTTTTGTTTCAAGATATGGTCCGAGCGGTTGATTTGATTATCAGGCATATTAAAGAGCAAAATAAGATTGTGATTTACGGTGATTATGATGCGGACGGCGTGACCGGTTCGGCTTTACTTTTTGAAGTTTTGAACACCTTGAAAGCCAAAGTGGATATTTATATTCCCGATAGAGTTAAATACGGCTACGGCCTAAACAAAGAATGCCTGGAAGAAATTTTAAAAGATGACGTTAGTTTGATAATTACGGTTGACTGCGGCACCCGCAACCACGAAGAAATTAAATTTATCAAATCAAAAAATGTTGACTTAATAATCACCGACCACCATACCGGCAACCTGGACGGCCTGGGCGGGGTTTTGTTTATCAACCCGATTAATAAAGATGAAAATTATCCATATAAGGGGTTGGCCGGCGCCGGCGTGAGTTTTAAATTAGCCAAGGCCTTAATCAGCCGAGCCAAGCTGGATGAGAATGTAAAACAGAAACTGGAAGAAAAAATTTTGGATTTGGCGGCTATCGGCACGGTGGCCGATTGCGTCAGCTTGTTGGGAGAAAATCGGGTTTTGGTTAAAAAAGGATTGGAGGTTTTGAATAATACTAAGCGGATCGGCTTGTATGAGCTGATGAAAGTCGCCCAAATCGGTCCGACAGCCGCCCGCAACCAACAAATTAGCGCCTGGAATATTGGTTTCCAAATCGCTCCTCGCTTAAATGCTGCCGGCCGAATGGCGCACGCCAATACCGCCTTTGAACTTCTTGTCACCAAAGATCGGGCTGAGGCCCGAGATTTGTCCCAAAGATTAAATGATAAAAACATAGAGCGCCAGAAGATAACCGAAGAAATTGTAGAAGAAATTGAAAACCAAATAAAACAAACCCAACAAGATAAAGAAAAAATTATAATTGCCGTCAGCCCTGAAGGTAAAAAATGGAATGAAGGCGTGATTGGCTTGGTAGCGGGTAAAATTTGCGAAAAATATTATAAGCCGACTTTGATAATCACCAGAGCCGGGGATGTTTATAAGAGTTCGGCCCGAAGCATAGATGAATTTGATATCATTGAGGCGATTGAAGAGTGCCAGGAATTTTTAACTAAATTTGGTGGACACCCCAGGGCGGCCGGTTTGACTGTCAAAAAAGAAAATTTAGAAAAATTTATAGACAAATTCAGAAGGGTTGCCAACAAAAAATTAAAAAGCGTAAAATTCCAGCCGACTCTAAAGATTGAATGTGAAATTGATTTGAAGCAAGCTGATGAGGATTTAATAAAAGAGCTGGAAAAATTAGAGCCGTTTGGCCAAGATAATTTCCGGCCGAATTTTGTTTCTAAAAACGTTTTGATTAAAGATATTATGACCATGGGGACAGAGAGTCAACATGTAAAGTTTAAAATAAACGGTATGTGGGCGCTGGCTTTTGGCCGAGCCAAGGAATGGCAGAATTTTAAAATCGGTGATATGATTGATGTAGTTTACTATCTGGAGATGAATGAATTCAACGGGCGGAGGGAAGCACAGCTGAAGGTGATTGATATAAAAAAGTCTACGAATTACGAATAACTACGAATATACGAATTTGTATATTCGTAAAGAATTTGTAATTTGTAGGAGTTAATATGAAATACAAAAAACTAATTATATTCACCGACGGCGGCGCTCGAGGCAATCCTGGTCCGGCCGGAATTGGGGCGGTTTTAAAGGATGAAGACGGAAAAATAACAGCTGAGATTTCTGAATATATCGGCGAAACCACTAATAATCAGGCCGAGTACAGGGCGGTTTTAGCGGCAATAAAAAAAGCCCAGGAGATAGGGGCCGAAGAATTGGAGTTTTATTTAGATAGTGAGCTGGTGGTCAAGCAATTAAATAGAGAATATAAAGTCAAGAACAAAGATTTGGCGCCTTTGTTTGTCCGAATTTATAACGCTACTATGGATTTTAAAAAAGTTACCTTCAAACATGTCCGCAGGGAAGAAAATACCGAAGCGGATAGATTAGTAAACGAGGCGCTTGATTGCCATTTGGGCGGCTAGCTCAGTTGGTTAGAGCGTACGGTTCACATCCGTAAGGTCACAAGTTCGAGTCTTGTGTCGCCCACAGAGAGAATTTCTAATTTCTAAATTATAATTTAGAAATTTATAGTCCGTATTTCTCAATATTTTTATCCGCTAGCCTCTGAATAATTTTAATTTGTTCCTTGCCTCGCTTATCTTTCCCAAAAAGATGTTTAAATCTAGCTTGGAGCTGTAAATACTCGTCAACTACTACTTTTTTTTGTGGGACTTTCATGGCGTTTATTAATTTTCCGTTTTCGTATTCCAGTACTGGGTAAAGTCCGGTTTGGGCGGCCAGTTTGCCCAATTTTACAGCTTGTCCCGGTTTGATACCCCAACCGGGAATACAAGGGACAAGAATTTGAACATAGCTTGGGCCTTTTATCTCCCGGGCTTTTTTAATTTTTCTTTTTATATCTTCCGGGTAGCCGGCGGTGGTTTGGGCCACGTAAGGCAGGCCATGGGCCAAGGCTATAGCGATCATGTCTTTTTTTCTCTGATGCGAGCCGATGGCATCCATGGTTTTTCCGGCTCCGGCCGGGGTAGTGGTGGTGTTGGCTGCCCAAGGAGTGGCGCCTGACGCCTGAATGCCGGTATTGGCATAAGCTTCATTATCATAGCAAACATACATAATATCTTCTCCTCTTTCCCACATGCCGGAAATCAGGCCAAAGCCGATATCAAAAGTGCCGCCGTCTCCGCCTTGGGCCACGACTTTTGTTGACCTCACCCTACCCCTCTCCTTCGTAAGGAGAGGGAATTTAATTTTATAGTCAATGGCGGCACGGACGCCGGAAGCAATCGCGGAAGCGTTTTCAAAAAGGGAATGAATCCAGGGCATGCCCCAGGCCGACTCCGGATAGGGGGTGGTGGTTACTTCCAGGCAGCCGGTGGCGTTGGCGATGATTACGTCCGGGCCCAGGGCTTCCACCACGGCTCTGGCCGCCACCATTTGTCCGCAGCCGGCGCAGGCGCGGTGTCCGGGAGCGAGAAGAAATTTTTTGTCTTTTATTTTAGCATTGATTGATTTTGACATATCTTATTTTGTTTTTAAAATGAATTAAGAATCAGGAATTATGAATTAGGGTCGCTTTTTCTTATTCCTGATTCCTGATTCCTGATTCGCCGTTAGTTTACGGCTATCGCTTGTTTAAATTCCGGAGAGGTTTTTAGCTTATCAATTTGCCCGACAAATTTGGAGGCATCCAGGATTTCCACCAGAATCGGTTTGCCGGATTTGGATAAATGCACGATAAAATTGCCAAATTCCCGGGCGTGGCTGATTTCGCCTTTGGCGATTTCTATGCATATTATGTTGGCTTCCGCGTCGTAGATCATAGGAATTATGAATCAGGAATTAAGAATTATGAATTATGGCTTTTGAGCTTTTTATTAAACCATTGATTATTTTATGAACCTTTACGGATTGTTTGGCAATAGCTTGAAATTGGCTTTCCGTAATATAACCTATATCTCTGGCAATTAAAAGTTGGTTTTGTAGTTCCGTAACCGAACCTAAAGAGATTGAATAAAATTGAATTTTTTCTTTGTAATATTGCCGGCTAAAACCCTCGGCGATATTAGATGTTATAGAAATAGCGCATCTTACCATCTGGCTTGTTAGGGTAAAAAGTTCTTTTTTAGGAAATGTTTCTGTAATTTTGTAAATCGTTAAGACAAGTTTATGACCTTCTTTCCAAGCATCTAAATCAGTAAACGATCTAATTTTTCCTGATTCCTGATTCATAATTCTTTATTCCTAATCGGGTAAAACGTCACTACGCTCACAACTCCGTCTTCTTTCTTGTAGACCACTTTGATGTTTTCTTTCCGGGCGGTCAGGTATTTTCCTTTTTTGTTGGTTTTGTCAGACAATTTCAAACAATCTTCAATTTGTTCTTTGGTAAAATAAACTTTGTATTTATTTAAAATATCAAATTTTTTCTCAGCGTATTTTGTGAAGTGGATCATAGAATTTTGTAATTATTAATAGTTTTTAGATAAGGGGATATTATTAAATTTACGGAGTTTTTTTACATATATCAGGATATTTATCACAATTTTGCTGGAAAGACGTCCAAGTATAGCTAGATGAAGCACTCATGACATCACATTCTGTTTTTGTTGTTTTTTCATGGCACTTTACAAAACTAAAGGTATTCGGGCAGTTAGTGCTTGTGCAGGCACAGCAACCGAAACTTATTACTTTGTAAGTATTGTCATTTTGTTTTTCGCAAACTTGCGTATTTGGGTTATATTCAGGTGTGTCGCCATATGTTGGTTGCATATTGGTCGGGACTGGTGTGCAAGAATATTCTTGTTTATTATTATTAGTTTGCATAAAACCAGAAAAGGGGCCAAGTTTATAACTACAGCAATATTTAGCATTACTTGCTGTTTGTGTTAAATTTTTTATTTTAAAATTAACCAAATCTGGGTTTATCATAGATAAAATCATAAAAGAAGCTAGGGCCAGGACTAGTCCGGAAAGCGAGGCCATGATCCAGGACTTGGCGTTGCCGATTCTCTCGGCATTGCCGCCGGCGGTCAGCCACAAAACTCCGCCCCACATCAGAACCACGGCTGCCAGGATTCCGACTATGCCGATAGCATATTTGTAGATAGCCACGATATAGTTGCCGATTGCCTTGGTGCTGCCGTCGGGTTGGACCTCGTTTACATTTAGGCCGGGGATTTGGACTTGGGGTTGAAATTTAGCCTTGGCGCCTGGTTCTAATAACGATGCTTTGGTTTCTTGCGGAGTCAGCAATAGAAAAATAAGGCTAGCTAACTGCAGGATAAAAATCAAAAGAAAAACCATTATTAAAATTTTAGAAGCTTTTTTTTGCATATTTTATATGAATTATGAATTATGAATTAGGAATTAGGGTTTCTGTTTTTCCACCTGATTCCTAATTCATAATTCATGATTCCTAAAGTCAGCCGATAAATCTTATCTCATCATCGCCTTTTTTAACCTCGCGAATTATTTTTTCAATCATCTCGCCGGTAATGTCCCGTCCGCCCAGGCCGACTATGAAACTCTGGATTTTAGCATTGGCTTTACCTTGAGCGACTGCTTTAATTTCTGAAGCCAGGGGCCCGGTGTGACCCAAGGAAATGGCTTTTTCCAGCACGGCTACATATTTGGCTTTTTTTATAATATTAAAAATCTCTTCAGCCGGAAACGGACGATAAGTTTTAATCTTCAAAACCCCGATTTTTCTGTTTTTGTCCGCTACATCTTTAATAGTGCCGACCAGCGAACCCATGGCAACCAAAATTATTTTTGGATTTTTCGCGCCATAATATTCAATTAAACCATTGTTGATTGTTGATTGTTGATTGTTGAGTTGTTTTTTATTTATAACTTTATTATATGTCAAATATTCTTTATTAATTAAATTTTGCGAGTTAGTTAAATTATCATGCAGTTCTTGACGGATTTCCATATAGTGAGCCGGAGTAGCAAAAGCGCCCATGGTAACAGGATTTTTAGGATCAAGAAACTCTCCTATCTTTGGTTTATATTCGGGCAGGTATTTTTTAATGGTTTTTTTATCAGGAACAATAACCGGTTCGTAGGTGTGGGTGAGAACAAAGCCGTCAATGTTTATCATCGCCGGCAACCTTAATTTCTCCGCCAGTTTGTAAGCCATAATATGCTGACCGACCGCTTCCTGGTGGTTTTCGGCAAAAAACATCAGCCAGCCGGCATCACGGACGGTCATAGCGTCCTGGTGGTCATTCCAAATTGTTATTGGCGCTGATACTCCGCGATTAGCGCAGGTCAAAACCACCGGCAGGCGCATGCCGGCGATATTAAAAACTACTTCAGTCATTAAAAGCAGGCCTTGTGAGCTGGTGGCGGTATAAACTCGGACTCCGGTGGCGCTGGCTCCTTCTACGATAGAAGCGGCCGCGAATTCGCTCTCGGCCCGTACGTACTCGTAATCGGCTTCTCCGTCAGCTTTAAATTTAGCCAAGTCTTCCACGATATGGGTTTGAGGCGTAATCGGATAAGCCGACACCACAGCTGGGCCAATGTTGTTAATAGTTAGTGCTATTGCTCTTGAGCCCTCAAGTATTTGATTATTATTGTTTATCATAAATGTTAATTTTTAATTTCTAATTCACCTAATTTCTAATAAAATTTCAAATGTTTAAATTGTTAGATTTCAGGGCGTTATTTACACTTTTGTCATTCCCAACTTGCCTGCCCCGCCGAGCGGTGCGCGGCCGGGGATTGGGAATCCAGGGGATAGCCGCAAGATAATTTTTAAAGCATTGGGATATAATCCCCGTTTTTACGGCTCACCCCTGGATCCTCCGGTCAAGCCGGAGGATGACAAGAAAAGGAATTTTAGCATTAATTTCTATGGCAAAACTATAAACAACGCTAATAATTCTTACAGTTTAATTCCAAATGTTTAAAAATTTATAATTTTGGCATTAGACATTTTATTAGGAATTAGAAATTAGATGAATTAGAAATTTTGGTTACTTCTTATCCAACTCCATCACAATCGCCTTAACCGGGCATTCTTCGGCGCAGAGAGCGCAACCCTTGCAGAAATCATAGTCTGTTTTTGGCTTTAATTTAGCTTTTATTTTTACCATGGCGATAGCGTTTTCCGGGCAAATACGGGCGCAGGTGCCGCAGCCGATGCATTTTTTCAAATCGGTCTTGGGGATAAAGGTCCGCCAGCCGCCGGTTTTATTTTTGGTTGTGGAACTTGGCTTTGAGGTAATCTTCATATATTACTCCCACAAATCAACGAATCTTTTCACCTGCCTAGACGGCAAGGCTGGCGAATTTACAAATCCTAATTTAAAGATATTTTAACGATAATTTGTAAATTTGTATTTGATTTGTATATCCGCGGGTATTTTATTTATGAGTTATAAGCTTGAGTGACAGCTTTGATATTTTTGTCAACAATTTCGCTGCCTTTGCTCCCGAATTTTTGTTTAACAGCTTTTTTTAGTGATTCTAAGCTTACTAATTCTGTCTTCTTGGCAAATGCCCCCAGGATTACCGTATTAACCAGATTCCGGCCAATTACTTCCAGGGCGATTTTGGTGGCGTCAATTACGAATATATTTTCTTTAGGGAGGTTCAATTTAATTTGATTTTTATTTTTTGCGCTATTGATAATTACTTTTGTATTCTGTCCGCAGCCTTTGGCCACATTAACCGAATCCAACAAGGTAGCGTCTTGGATAATCAAAACATCCGGCTTGTAAACATGCTCTCTGGTTCGAATTGCTTGATCGCTGATTCTGACAAAAGACTCAATCGGGGCGCCGGTTCTTTCCACGCCAAAAGAAGGAAAGGCCTGGGCGACTTTTCCGTCGTTGAAAGCAGTAATGGCAATTAGTTCAGCGGCGG
>Ga0210050_1001724_pt1 | contig 22492 bp, 17 predicted proteins | sample CryGey132114_all_FD_185463 | JGI IMG/M metagenome (GOLD analysis project Ga0210050, IMG submission 185463) | Groundwater microbial communities from aquifer - Crystal Geyser CG22_combo_CG10-13_8/21/14_all (SPAdes) (version 2) | ecosystem: Environmental > Aquatic > Deep subsurface > Groundwater ... | reverse complement strand
AATGCCAATGATAAAGCTGCATGGCTGCCGACGGCGCGCCGCTGTCCATTAACTTGAAGACCAGCAACATATAACCTCCCGCCACCAGAATCATCAATATCAGCAACTGCGGGGCCCGCAAGCAGGCACTTACACCCAGCAGCGCCATGCCCAGCAGCAACCCCAGCATGGCCTCGCCATTCAACCACAACATGAGTGCCCAGGATTTCAACAATACCGCGGCCATGATGAACTTACCCAGCGCCACCAGACACAGGGTGAACAACAACCCCGCCACCACATGTCGCTTGTTGCGAAACAAGGTCAGCAATAACAATCCGGTCAGCCATAGGTTGAGCATCACGGCAAGGCCGCCCCAGAGACTGACCGCCATGTCAGGCAACGCAGAAAATGCCGGGGCGATGCTGATGAACACATTGCCCAGCATCGGCAATGACGGATTGATCTGCGCGAACATCCATAGCAGCACCAGCGCCAAACCAAAATCCACACCCGCCCCGCGCTGAAACAGATCGATGCGCCAGCGCGTGACCCGTTCAAACCAGGACTGGGGAGCGATAATGACTGCCAGCAGTGCGCCACAAAAAGCGCCTGCTGTGTTGGTCAGCACGTCGATATTGGCGCTGGCGCGGGAAGGCAGAAACATCTGCGCGAATTCCATCGCCAGCGACAGCAATAGCCCGCCCAGAGTGGCGAGAAGCAGGCTGCGCAACATGTGATGGCGCGTCATCAGGGTGAGCGCCCACAACAAACCAAAGGGCAGGTAGGCCAGCCAGTTGATCAGGGCATCGAAGGGGGTGTAAGTCCGTACCAGCGGTGATGTCATCACCTGCCAGAAATTACCTGTCGGAACTTGCCAACCCGCAAACGGTGACAGGCTGGCATACGCGATCATCAGCCCATAACAGGCCAGCAGGTAGCGCCGCAACAAAGAGCGGCGCCCCGCAGTCATGTCCATTTTTATCTGGCGGGAGTTGAACAAGCAATTAGCCCCATTCGGTTTGATTCCGTGGACGGCGCGGGAAAGGATGCGCCCGCGATCCACCGATGCAAAGGTATTCAGCAAAACATCAGGCGGGGATTATGGCATACCCTGCCGCCCCGGCAGCTTGGGCGGGCAGGTCGATAGTGCCCGGTGCTAATGCGCCTGGTCCCAGTTCTGCCCTTCCCCCAACCCCACTTCCAGCGGTACTTTGAGTTGTGCAACATTGCACATCAGCGCACGCACTTTTTCCTTCACCTGTGCCAACTCGGCTTGCGGCACTTCCAGCACCAGTTCGTCATGCACCTGCATGATGAGCTTCGTTTCCAGCTTTTCCTTTTCCAGCCAGTCCTGCACCGCGATCATCGCCAGCTTGATCAAATCCGCCGCCGTACCCTGCATCGGCGCGTTGATGGCGGCGCGTTCGGCGGCCTGCCTGCGCATGCCGTTGGCGCCGTTGATCTCCGGCAGCCACAGCCTGCGCCCGAACCAGGTTTCGACAAAACCCTGTGCCTTCGCCTGTTCGCGCGTGCTGTCCATGTAGCGTTTCACCCCGGGGTAGCGCGCGAAATAAAGATCGATGTAGGTTTGTGCGGCGGCGCGGTCGATGCCGAGTTGACTGGCCAGACCGAAGGCGGACATGCCGTAGATGAGGCCGAAGTTGATGACCTTGGCGTAACGCCGCTGTTCGCTGCCCACGCCATCCAGCGGCACGCTGAATACTTCGGCAGCGGTGGCACGGTGAATATCTTCGCCGTTCGCGAAAGCCTTGAGCAGACCCTCGTCGCCGGACAGGTGCGCCATGATGCGCAACTCGATCTGCGAGTAGTCGGCGGAGACGATGCGCGAACCGGCCGGCGCAATGAACGCTTCACGGATGCGGCGTCCTTCGGGGGTGCGGATCGGGATGTTCTGCAAGTTGGGGTCGCTGGAAGCCAGCCGCCCGGTGACCGCCACCGCCTGCGCGTAGCTGGTGTGCACACGCCCGGTATTCCGATTCACCATCTGCGGCAGCTTGTCGGTGTAGGTGGATTTCAGTTTCGCCATACCGCGATATTCCAGCAGCAGCTTGGGCAGCGGGTAATCGAGCGCCAGCTCCTGCAACACTTCTTCGTCGGTGGAGGGGGTGCCGCTCGGCGTTTTCTTTTTTACCGGCAGGCCGAGTTTGTCGAACAGAATCTCCTGGATCTGTTTGGGTGAATTCAGGTTGAACGGTTGCTCTGCCGCAAGGTAGGCCTGCGCTTCGATCGCCATCAGTTTTTCGCCCAGCTCACGGCTTTGTCTCCCCAGCATGGCACTGTCGATCAATACACCGTTGCGCTCCATCTTGAACAGCACTTCGCGCACGGGTAATTCGAGCTCGCGATAAACCTCAAGCAATCGGCCCTGGAGCTGGGGCAAAAGGGTCTGGTGCACTTGCAGGGTAATATCGGCGTCTTCCGCCGCGTAGCGCGTGGCCGTTTCCAGATCAACCTGGTCAAAACCGATCTGTTTCGCGCCTTTGCCCACCACTTCGCTGTAACTGGTGGTGTTCAGACCAAGATGACGCAAGGCAAGATTGCCCAGTTCGTGCGGCTTGTGCGATTCCAGCACGTAGGATTGCAGCAAAGTGTCTTCGGCGATACCCGCCAGCGCAATGCCATGATTGGCGAAGATGTGCTGGTCATATTTGAGGTTCTGCCCCAACTTCCTGTGCTGCGGACTTTCGAGCCAGAGCTTGAGTTTGAGCAGCGCGTGTTCGCGTCCGAGTTGATCCGGTGCGCCGGGGTAGTGATGCGCCAGCGGCAGATAGGCGGCGTGAATGGTTTGTTTCTGTAGGTCGGGATTTATCCCGACTAACTCTTGTTGCCGGGATAAATCACGACCTGCACTGTTCTCAGTAATTGCAAATGAAATACCGACCAGCTGCGCCGCCATCGGATCGAGCCCGGTCGTTTCGGTATCAATACTGACCAGGGAGGCAGCCATCAGTTTTTGCAGCCAGGCATCGAGCTGCGCCTCGGTGAGGAGGGCTTCGTAGTTGGAAGTGTCGTTGGCCAGTGCAGTAATGGCCGCCTCCGGTGCGAAGCGGCGCGGCTCGACATTCGCACCCGCCGCTTTGGCCGATCCGTCGCCGTCCAGGTCGCGCAACAGGGTCCTGAAACCGAAATGCTGGTACAGAGCTCGCAATTTTTCGGTGTCCGGCGGCGGCGCGATCAATTCATCGAAGTGTTTATCCAGCGCTACATCGCATTTCACCGTGACCAGGCGCCTGCCCTGCGGCAGCCAGTCGCGCGCGGCGCGCAGGTTCTCGCCCACCGCCCCGCCGATTTTGTCGGCATTCGCCAGCAGATTATCCAGCGTTCCATATTCGGTCAGCCACTTCACCGCCGTCTTGGGGCCGCACTTGGCCACACCCGGCACGTTGTCCACGGTATCGCCCACCAACGCCAGATAATCCACGATGCGCTCCGGCGGTACGCCGAATTTGCTCAGCACGCCCGCTTCGTCCAGCACTTCGTTGCTCATGGTGTTGACCAGCGTGACTTGCGGATTGACCAGCTGCGTCAAGTCCTTGTCGCCGGTAGAGATAATGCAGCGCGCGCCGTGCTGCGTGGCCTGTTGTGCCAGGGTGCCGATCACATCGTCGGCCTCCACGCCGTCCACCATCAGGATATTCCAGCCGGCGGCGGCCACCGCCTCGTGCAGGGGTTCAATCTGCAGGCGCAGATCATCCGGCATCGGCGGGCGATGCGCCTTGTATTGCGGATACCAGTCATCACGAAACGTCTTCCCCTTCGCATCTAACACACAGGCGCTATAATCCGCCGGGAAATCAGCGCGCAGCTTGCGCAACATGTTGAGTACGCCGTGAATCGCGCCGGTCGGCTCGCCCTGCGGGCTGCGCAGGTCGGGCATGGCGTGGAAAGCGCGGTACAGATAGGACGAGCCGTCCACCAGCAGCAGGGTTTTCATCTTTCAGGGATCCGCAATGAACAACGATGTGAATTTACCGCCAACACAATCACCCGAATTGATGCAGTCGAAGGAGTCGTGGCGGGTGTTCGGCATTATGTCAGAATTCGTCTCCGCGACCGAACGCCTCTCCAACATCCACCCGGCGGTCAGCATCTTCGGCAGCGCGCGCACCCAGCGCGATCATGCCTATTACCAGCTCACCGAAGAGATCTCGCGCCTGCTGTCGGATGCCGGTTTCTCGGTCATCTCCGGCGGCGGTCCCGGCATCATGGAAGCGGCGAACAAGGGCGCGTTTTATGGCAAATCGCCCAGTATCGGCCTCAATATCCAGTTACCGCACGAGCAACACAACAATCCTTACCAGAACATCAGCCAGACCTTTCATCATTTCTTCACGCGCAAGGTCATGTTCGTCAAGTTCGCCAGCGCTTATGTGGTGATGCCCGGCGGCTTTGGCACCCTGGATGAACTGATGGAAGCGCTGACGCTGGTGCAGACCGGCAAGACGCGGCGCATCCCGATCATTCTGGTCGGCAGTCGTTTCTGGGGCGGCATGGTGGACTGGATACGGAATAGCCTGCTCACCGAGGGAATGATCAGCCCCGGCGACATTGACCTGCTGCAACTTATCGACGAACCGGAACAGGTCGTGGCCGCCATCTTCAAGCACTATGAAACGCGCGGCTTCGAGCCCTCGGCGGCGGAACGCGAAATTCAACTTAACCTTTGACCAAGGAATCCATCATGCGCATTTCCATACTGTTTATCGCTTGCCTGCTGACCCCGCTCGCCCAGGCCGCCGACGAAAAAACCCCGATCCCCCCCACTGTCAGCGGCGATGCTACCGACCAGCCCGAGGTCACCATCTCGCGCGAAGCCGGGCAGACGGTGGAGGAATACCGCGCCAACGGCAAACTCTACATGATCAAGATCACGCCCAAACACGGGGTGCCCTACTATCTGGTGGATGATCGCGGCGACGGCAAGTTTGCGCGGCAGGAGGGTCTCGATTCCGGTCTGCGCGTGCCGCGCTGGGTATTGTTCAGTTTTTAACGGGCACACCTGATGGCTGTCTTCACTTGTGTTACCGATGCCGACATCAAGGCGTGGCTCTCCAACTATTCCCTGGGTACTTTGCAGGCATTGCAGGGCATCCCGGCCGGGATCGAAAACACCAACTATTTCGTCACCACCAGCAACGGCCGTTTTGTGCTCACCCTGTTTGAAAAACTCACCGCCGCCGAGTTGCCGTTTTATCTGAATCTGATGGCGCATCTGGCGCGACATGGCATCCCCTGTCCGGCACCGGTGGCCAACAGCAAAAATCAATTCCTGGGAGAACTGAACGGCAAGCCTGCCTGCATCGTCAGCCGGTTGAGCGGCAAGTCGGTGACGCAACCAACCATAGCGAATTGTTCCGCCGTGGGGTCGATACTGGGACAGTTGCACCTCGCCGGACAGAGTTTCGGCGAAGAGATGGATAATCCGCGTGGTCGTGCCTGGCGCAGCAGCACCGCGCAGCAAGTCATGCACTTCCTGTCTGCCGAATCAGCCGAGTTGTTGAGAACGGAAATCGGGCAGCATGATGAACACGATTTGAGCACGCTGCCGCAGGGCGTGATCCATGCCGACCTGTTTCGCGACAATGTACTGATGGACGGCGAGCGCGTGGGCGGACTGATCGACTTCTATTTTGCCTGCAACGATGCACTGCTGTACGACGTGGCGATTACAGTGAACGACTGGTGCATGAGTGTAACGGGCGTGTCGGATGAAACGCGCACCCGCGCGCTGTTGCGCGCCTATCACACAGTGCGCCCGTTCACCGCGATGGAAGCGGTGGCGTGGCCACTGCTATTGCGCCTGGCGGCATTGCGTTTCTGGCTGTCGCGTCTGTACGATATGCACCTGCCGCGCGATGGTGAGATGGTGCATGCGCACGATCCCGCCCAGTTCGAACGTATCCTGCGCCACCATATCGCACCCCATAAACCAGTCTGGCTATAAGAGGAAATCATGGAAATTCGCAAACTAAATGCCGCACGCGGCTGGCTCTGGATCCGGCACGGCGCCCAGCTCCTGCTGCGCAATCCCCTGCTCGGCATCGGCGGCGCGTTAGCCAGCGTGCTGGTTGTGCTCGTCGCCATGATGCTGCCGCTGTTCGGTCCCCTGCTCGCCATCGCCCTGATGCCGCTCATGCTGGCGGGCTATATGCGCCTCTGTCGCGCGCTGGAAGAAAATGAGAAAGCCGATTTTTCATTACTGCTCGCCGGATTCAAACAGCACACCCGCAGCCTGGTCACCCTCGGTGCTTTTTTGATGGTGGGCATGCTGTTCGCTTCCACCCTGATGGTATTCGTCGGCGGCGAGGGCTTTTCCGCCTTGATGGAACAGATCCACACCACAGATGACGCACAGCTTCTGGTGGCTGCACTCGCCAGCGCCGACAGCAGGGTTCCGCTGGCCATGCTGCTCGGATTTTCGCTGGTCCTGGTGCTGATCGTGGCCTGGCAATACGCGCCGATTCTGGTGTTCTTCAGCGGCGTCTCGCCGTGGCAGGCGCTGCAGGCCAGCTTCATCGGCACGCTGCGCAACATCATACCGTACACGGTTTATACCCTCGTGATGCAACTGGTCGCGCTGGTACTCGGCATCCTGCCCTTCGGCCTCGGCCTGATCCTGCTGCTGCCGCTCGGGCTGGCCTCGCTCTACGTCAGCTACCGCAATATTTTCCCCTGGCTGGACGAGTCGCAAGTGACTGCCACGGAAGGTCATTGATCCATACCGGTAAAGGGAACCTCTATAAATCCAAACTCCGTTGCAATACTGCGTTGCTCATAAAAAATTACTCCTAACATATCAAGCATATGCGTCGTCGCAATTTCTTACTCGCGCCTTGTCTCGCTTAGGATTTTGAATTTATAGAGGCTCCCTAAAGCCGCGCGTGGTTGGCCTAAATCGCGGTGAGCTTGGCGTATTCCAGCGCCAGCCACTTGCTGCCGGCGCGCTTGAAATTGACCTGCACCCGGCCTTCGCTGCCGCCGCCCTCGGTGTCGGTCACCACGCCCTCGCCGAATTTCTGATGGAATACGCGCTGGCCGATGCGCCACATAGAACCGGGTGCAGGGGGCGCTTTTTCCAGCGGCATCGCGCTGAAGGCTTTCACGTAACTGTTCGTTTCGTAGCTACCGGACTGGAACGGCTTGCTTGGGCTGAAGCGCGGCGTGATCCAGTGCAATAATGCTTCCGGCAACTCGCGCATGAAACTCGACACCCGACTGTAGTGCGTCTGCCCGTGCAACATGCGCCGTTGTGCAAAGGTGAGGTACAACCTGCGCCGCGCACGGGTGATGGCCACGTACATCAGGCGCCGCTCTTCGTCGAGGTCGCCGTTGTCGATGCTGTTCTGGTGCGGAAACAAGCCTTCTTCCAGCCCGGTGATGAACACGGTGTGGAACTCCAGGCCTTTGGCCGCATGCACTGTCATCAGGTGCAGCGCATCTTCACTATCGCCCGCTTGATGTTCGCCTGATTCCAATGAGGCGTGCGTCAGGAAAGCCGTGAGGCTGTCATCCTCGTTTTCATGCACGAACAGGGTGGCCGCATTGATCAGCTCATTCAAGTTTTCCAGGCGTTCTTCGGCTTCACGCCGCTTCGAGGCGATTGTTTTTTCATTCTCGTAATGCGAAAGCAGGCTGCTATGCTCCTGCACATGCTCGATGATCTCCGGCAGCGGCAAGCCGCTGACCGCACTGCGCAACGACTCGATCAGCCCGACAAAAGCCGTAACCTTGCCGCCCGCCCGTGCCGCCGCATCGTACAAAGTCGTGCCGTTTTGTTTGGCCGCTTCCTGCAACTGCTCGATGCTGCGCGCGCCGATGCCGCGCGTGGGAAAGTTGATGATGCGCAGCAGCGCATTGTCGTCGTCGGTGTTTTCCATCAGGCGCAGATAAGCCAAGGCATGCTTGATCTCCTGCCGCTCGAAGAAGCGGAGTCCGCCATACACGCGATAGGAAAGCCCCGCCGACACCAGCGCATGTTCCAGCACGCGCGACTGCGCATTGGAACGGTACAACAACGCCATCTCGGTCAAGTGCACACCTTCGCGTTTAAGCTCCTGGATTTCTTCAACGATGAACCCGGCTTCGTCCACATCCGTCTCTGCTTCATACACGCGCAACTGCTCGCCGCCGTTTTCAGACGTCCACAGATTCTTGCCGAGACGGTTGCGGTTGTTGGCGATCAGCGCGTTGGCGGCATCGAGAATATTGCCGTGCGAGCGGTAGTTCTGTTCCAGCTTAATCACGTTCTCGACGTGGAAATCGCGCAGCAACTCCTGCATGTTGCCGACATTCGCCCCGCGGAAAGCGTAGATGGACTGGTCGTCGTCGCCCACCGCGAACAGGGAATTGTGCTGCCCCGCCAACAGCTTCAGCCAGCGGTATTGCAGCGGGTTGGTATCCTGAAACTCGTCCACCAGGATGTGTTTGAAGCGCTCCTGATAATGCTCGCGCAACGGCTGGTTGCGCGACAACAGCTCATAGCAACGCAGCAGCAACTCGGCAAAATCCACCACCCCTTCACGCTGGCACTGCGCATCGTATTCGGCAAACACCTCCACCTTGCGCCGCGTGTAGGGATCGTAGGCTTCCACCTCGGAGGCGCGCATCCCCTGCTCCTTGCTGCCGCTGATAAAGTTCTGCATCTCGCGCGGGATGAATTTTTCGGGATCGACGTTCTGCGCTTTCATCACGCGTTTGATCGCCGAGAGCTGGTCGCCGGAATCGAGGATCTGGAAAGTCTGCGGCAGGTTCGCTTCGCGGTAGTGCGCGCGCAACATGCGGTTGCACAGCCCGTGAAAGGTGCCGATCCACATGCCGCGCGTGTTGATCGGCAGCATCGCCGCCAGGCGCGTGACCATCTCCTTCGCCGCCTTGTTGGTGAACGTCACCGCCAGCACACTGTGCGGCGAAACCTGCCGGTTGCTGATGAGCCATGCGATACGCGTGGTCAGCACGCGCGTCTTGCCGCTGCCGGCTCCCGCCAGGATCAGCGCGGATCGGGCGGGGAGTTCGACGGCGGCACGTTGTTCGGGGTTGAGACCGGCAAGCAGGGAAGAATTCATGCTGGGATTATCCCACACCACTGCACTCTCTCTTTAGCTTCGCTGTTTGTATTCTGTGTACTTTTTCGAGCTGCCGCGCACTTCATCGGCGGGGTATCTCGCAGCGTTCAGCGCCAGCTTCTTGTCCACGGCGGCGACGACGTCCAGTTGCAGCTTTTCCGCCAGGCTGATGAGGTAGATCTGGATATCCGCCAGCTCCAGCTCGACTTCGGCGAGTTTTTCCGGGGACAGCTTGCAGCTCTGCTCCTCTGTCAGCCACTGGAAGTGCTCCACCATCTCGGCGGCCTCGACGATGAGCGCCATGGATAGGTTCTTGGGCGAGTGGAGCTGGTCCCAGTCGCGCTCCACCACGAACTGGCGCACCTGTTTCCTGATCCGGTCGAAATCCGTTTCAGCCACGATCACTCCCTGCGGAAAATCTTACCAGCACAAACTTTCTCGAAAACTCCAGTTTTCCGTTGATACTCACGATGTTGTCGGCAAGTCGTGCATTTACTAGCGCCAGCGAAGCCCCGCGCTCAACAAAAAAGATTTCCGCGATCCAGCCGTAATCCTTCAGATTGGCCTGCAAGCTCAGCCGGTTGGTGAAGTGCGTGGTGGCGGTGATGACCAGCGGCTGCATCGCATCGCGCTCGCGCCGGGCTGCCTCCGGCGGCACGCCGATGGCCAGCAGTTGCACGAATACCGCCTCCGTAAAGCGTTGCGGCAAGGTGGCATAAGGCGCTGCCTCAAGCGCAAGCGCCAAGCGGTCATGCTCGCTCACGGCCACCACCAGCTTGGGGCGCGTATGCAGCAGGTTCAGCGACCAGTCGCCCAGCAGGTTGGCCCCGGGCGGGGGCGGCACGGATGGTATAACCTTCATTGCCGTGAGCAGCTTCTTTGTGCAACGCAACGCCGTCATGCCCTAAACACCCTATCGATCTGCCCCTCCATGCCCACCCCGTTGTCATCGAGATAAACAAAGCGGAACAGGCACTTCACTCCGCTTTTCGCTGCCCACAACTCACCCACCTGGCGCTTCTCGATCTCCTGCGGATCGTTGCGCAAGTGCCCGCCCTTGTACTCGATCACTGCAATGCGGCCATCGGATAACTCAACAATAAAATCGGGAAAGAATCGCCCGCGTGATACCGGCAGCCAGAAGCCCGGATCACGATCCAGATTGCGCACCCAATGCTTCACCTTGGGGTGCCTGTCAATCATGCGCGCACAGTCAAATTCCTCGCCCTTGTCTTTCAGGTCGGCAATCACCGGGTAGTAATGCTTCCGGAAATCCCAGCGCCCCGCATAGCGGCTGCCTGCCGGTGCCGGATAAATCCCCGTCTCGAAATTGAAGGCATGGTTCCAGTCCGGCTCCACCTGCCAGCCGCCGTCCAGCACCAATTGCCGGAATTGCGATTTGGCTGCTGCTTCGCGCAGGTCGCCGATTTGCGCATCGATCCGTTTCGCCAGCACGAAACGCATGCGCGCCAAAGTATTCAGGCCGATGCGCTGCTCGTTCATCAGGTGGTTCACCACCGCACGCAAATAGGCCAGCAAGTGCGATTGCACAAAGAACCGTTGCTGTTCGGGATTCAATTGGTGCACTTCGCGGCTCAACCAGCGCACCAGGTCGTCTTCAGTGATATTCACGTTCACGCCGTCCAGTGCAAGCTGGTGCGCATCTGCCGCACGCATCTTCACCCTGTCGTTATCGATGTAAATCTCGAACGCATTGTCCTGTTCCACCACCTGGAAACCCGGCAGCGAGATCGTCTGCGCCAGCAGATTCAAATCCACGCTCTCCAGTACCGCCTCACGCTCCAGCGGGAACAACGTCGCCTGCGCATCGCTGCGATAACCCAGCGGCGGTATCGGCGCGAATTTCACGCCGCGCATGGCAGGCGAGGTTTCAGCCGCTACAACCGCATTGTGCTGGGTGATCTTTTCCCGGATTGCTTCGCGCTTATTCTCGCTGCGCTCATTCGCCAGCAGTATCTTTTCGACTGCCTCATCCACATGCCCGGTCAGCGTAACTTCAACTCCCCGTCCATTAGTCGCAGGCGCAACACTCACCCCGGCAAGATGCTGCAAGCCGGTATCTTTCGCCACCTTCAGCACCGTGGTGACTGGCGGCAACACCGCAGGCTGCGGCACACCATTGAACAGGGGCATCTGCGGCGCAATCATCGAGGCCACATCCAGCGCCTCAAAGCCCATGTTCGTCACCAATCTATCCACCAGCGCCCCGGCTGCGTGAGCAAACGTCGCCTCGCACACATGCGCATAAGCCCGGTTCAGCGAATCACGATTGCGCTTGCTGGCATAAGGCATACGCAACACCCGCCCCAGCAATTGCTCCACTGCCGTCGCGCTCGATAGCGGCTGCAACGAACACAGAATATAGGCGAACGGACAATCCCAGCCCTCGCGCAATGCCTGCACCGTGATGATGTAGCGCAAGGCACAGGCAGGCGAAGAAACATCCACCCCCTCCAGGTCGCGCTGGCTGCCGGTGGCAATCGCAATCTGTTCTTCGGGAATATGTAATTCTGAGATGAGATGCTGTCGCAATGCCTCCGGTGGCATCACATCGTTCACGTTCTGTGCTTGGAACAACACGATGGGGCGCACATAAGCATCTCCGACTGCCTGCGCTTGCTGCGCTTCCGTCTCCAGCCACTTTTGCGCCTGCACCGCACCAAATACAGCAGACTGCCAGCCTTCTGGATGTTCGCTCAAAGTGATCGGCAGTTTGATCATCTGCTCGGCCTGCAGCTCCTGCGCCGAAACGTGGTACAGCACATTGGTCTTGTGCGCGATGGGCGTCGCCGTCAGTTCGAGAATGGCGGAAGGGTTCAGTCGCTTCAGCGCGGTGAAGCTGGCATCGGTGCGCGCGTTGTGTGCCTCGTCCACTATCACCAGCGGATTCTGCAACGCCAGCCAGTTCGCCAGCGAATAGCGCGGCTGCCCGATGTAGGCATTCAGCATCGCATTGTTCGCCGCATCGGCTTTTGTCACGAACGCATCCGGCACATTGGACAACACCGCCAACCGCTCCGCCGACTGTGATTTGAAATGCCGCTCGAACGCCTCCGAGAACGCATACACATTGCGCGTGTCGGTCTGCTCCACGCGGAAGCTCTGGATCGTCGCCACAACCACGATGGCCTGCCGCCCCCAATCGGTCGGCGACAGCGTGCACACGCGGTCGAGGTCGCACACCTGCACGCGCTGGCCGTAGTCTTCCTCCAGCGCCACCCGATAGGGATGGCCCGGCGTCTGCAACGCGGAAAGCGTTTGCGAACGGATCGCATCCGAAGGCACCAGCCACACCGCCACCGGCGCATCGGACGATTGCCACTCCCGCGCCATGCCCGCAATGGCATGCGAGGCCATCAACGTCTTGCCGCCGCCCGTGGGAATACGCAAGCACACGCAAGGAATTTCCCCGAACACTTCAGACTGATACGCCCGTCCCGCCTGCTGCTGAAACGCACTGGCTGCACCCACCTGCGAGGCTAAATGCAGAAAATCAGAAAGCGCCGTCAACGCGGCGGATTGGTAACGCTTGAGTTTCAGGTCGGCCATCGTTATCGCGCCTTCACGTCATAAGGAATATGTTTGAAAGTGATGCCCTCGGCTGCCAGCCGCTTCTCACCCAAGCGGCACGCCTCACCGTAGATGATCTTTGCACCCTCGAACGGGAAAATCTGCCTGATCGCGGCCAGCACTTCCTGCGTCAACACATTGCCCGATTGCGGGCGCTTATCGCCGAGGATGCCGTTGAACAACAGATAAATCGCGCGCCCCTCATGCTCGCCCAGTTTCGGCACATGCCACGGCCCGCTCGCTGCCTGTCCCGTCTCCTGCATCCAGATAAAACTCGCCAGCGTCGCAAAGCGCACCGCCGGATGGATGCTGCCGTCGGCATGGAACATCGGCTCGCCCAAGCGCAGAAAGCGGAAACCGCCGCCCCCCTGCCAATTCACCACCGCAGAAATACCGCCCTGCTCCCCAGCGATGACCTTCTCCATGCGCGGAATGCAATGCGTCTCAGCATGTTCGCCCATTTCGATGCCGATCCAGCGCCGCCCCATCTTGTGCGCCACGGCGGCGGTGGTGCCGGAGCCTAAGAAGCTATCGAGGATGAGGTCGTTGGGATTAGTGCAAATTTGCAAAGCTCGCATTACTACGCGCTCCGGCTTTGGTGTGCCGAAGAGTTCTGAAGTAACTGTTTCTGGGAAGAGTTTTTTTAGTTCGTATTTTGCTTGTCTGTTATGCCCTGTTTCATCAATGTCATCCCAAACAGTTGAAGGTGAAAGCCCTCCTTGATCGGCTAAATATGTCTTTCGCATGAGTCGTGTTCCTTCATGCGTAAAAACTATTTCGCCCATCGCAATCATCTCCTCCATGCTTTCCCTTGACCAGCGCCAACCATTTGCTGGTGGTTGAATCTCAATCCCCGAGGGAGACAAAACCGTAAAGCGTAGATTTTCACGAGGCTTTGGCGATGACACATTTCCTGAAAACCAAGGGCCACGCAGATCATTATCAGGATTTTTGTAATGCGCATTCGATGCTTCCGTTCTTTCAAGTGGAATAGATAACCACCCTGGCTGCCGCGAATAAACAATGATGTGGTTGTGATCGAGTGAAAATTGCTTAGCATCATTATTTGATGAGTCCGCTGAGCGCCAAACCACATTAGCCACAAAACACCTACGCCCAAACACCTCATCCATCAGCACCTTCAGATAGTGCCCTTCGTTGTCATCAATCGTCACCCAGATGCTGCCGTCCTCGGCCAGCAGTTCGCGCAGCAGCACCAGGCGCGGATACATCATGGATAGCCACTGGCTGTGCTCCAGGTTGTCGTCGTAATGCTCAAACGCGCTCTTGGTGTTGTACGGCGGATCAATAAAAATGCACTTCACGCGGCCGCGATAGAACGGCAGCAAGGCTTTGAGTGCATCGAGGTTATCGCCCTGAATCAGCAGATTGTCCGCATTCCCGTCGCCATGCACGGATACGGGTTCCAGCACGCGGTAAGGTACTTTGTCGGATGAAGTCAGTGCTTCGGCGCGATTGAGCCAGTCCAGTGTCGGCATGTGTCAGTTACTTTCCAGTACCGCGAGGATGCGGTTCTTTTTGTCTTTCTCGATGGTCTTGGCGAATTTCACGGCAGCCATGATCTAATTGCGCACGTCGGTGGAAACATCGCCCTTGATGCTGTCGGGATCGGCCATCAGGGCCTTGATGGCGTCTTCGCGTTTTAGCGCGCGAATCTCGTGGCAGGCGACGTGAGAATCGTGGTCATGAAAATCATGGCTCGCCACATCGATGGCAACCTGGCATTGCAGCAGGTGCGGCCTGTTGGCGATGAAAGGGTTAATCTCGGAATTGACGATGAAGGTGAGGTATTCCGGATCGTCGTCCGCAACCAGCACGAGAAATTTCTCTTTGGTTTTTTCCGGAAACTTGGTTAACAGCCTGATGACACATCCCGGCTTGAGGGCAGCTTCGATACGGGGGCGCAGTAACTCAGCCGGGAGGTGTGCACCAAAGGAGGTCATCACCGTGCATGCAGGTAACCCGCCACTTCGGCAGCATTGGGCAGTGTGGCGACGATGGCTTCAAGCGGGATGGTCTGGTTGTCGTCGGTAGCGTTCCAGGCTTTATCGTGGGTGATGTCGGTAAGTTCGCCAAAGGTTTTGTTGCCGTATTCGGCAATGGTTTTGTTCATGCACTCGATTTCGGATTCGGCCAGCATGTCGAGGTCGCCATCGCGTTTGGCGACGATTTCGCGGCCATGGCGCACTGTTATCGCTTCGCGAATGAGTTCATCCCAATCGACGTCAATGGAGCGCCGGCCCGCTGCCACTTTCATCATGTCATAAATCGCGGAGGGGACAGGCCCGTTATCCATCGCAATGTAACGGTCGCCGCAAATCAGGCGGCCGTATTCCTGCAAGTGCAGTTTGTCTGAAAGATAGAGCATCTTGGAGATGCTGTGATATGTCGGGCTGTGGAGGTTCTTGGCGATGTACAGGATTGCTTCCAGCGCCTTGTCTCGGTCGAAGTGCTTGATATGGACTGGCATTTTGATTCCTTTGCGATGTTCCAAAAGGATGGGCCATGCGCTTACGGGGGCGCATTATGTAGCAATTTGCTATTCGACGATAGCCCCTCGTGAAGTCGCAGTACATGGCCTCTCAAGCAAAACGGGGAAGCGTTGCCGCTTCCCCGTTCGTCCCGCGCCGGAGCACTCCGGCCTGTGGTGTTGCTTACTTCTTCTTGTTCTGAATCATGTCGTGCATGATCGGCGACAGAATGATTTCCATCGCGTGACTCATCTTGCCGCCGGGCACGACCATGGTGTTGGCGCGGGACATGAATGCGTTGGGGATCATCTGCAGGTAGTAGGGGAAATCCACGCCCTTCGGACTGCGGAAGCGGATCACCACGAAACTTTCATCTGGCGTCGGAATGTCGCGCGCAATGAATGGATTTGATGTGTCAACCGTCGCCACGCGCTGGAAGTTGATGTCGGTGTGGGTGAATTGCGGGGTGATGTATTTGATGTAGTCCGGCATGCGGCGCAGGATGGTATCCACTGTCGCATCGGCGGAATAGCCGCGCTCTTCCTTGTCGCGGAATATCTTCTGGATCCATTCCAGATTGACCACGGGCACGACGCCGATACCCAGATCCACATAGCGACCGGCATCAATACCTCGCGCTTCATCCTTGGCCATTCCATGCAGCCCCTCGTAGAACAGCAGGTCGGAGTTTGGTTCAATATCTTCCCACGGCGTAAAAACACCCGGCTTAAGGTCGGTCAGACCGAAATGCTTGTTGTGTGCGACGGCTTCTTCTTCACTGTGCACGTAGTAGCGGCGCTGACACATGCCGGTATCGCCATATTGCCTGAACATGCCTTCGATCTTGTCAAAGTGATTGGCTTCGGGTCCGAAGTGGCTGAATGTGTTGTTGCCCGCCTTGGATGCCTCGGCCGCAGCAGCGCGGAATGCCATGCGGTCCAGGCTATGCAAGCTGTCACCTTCAACGATGGAGGCCTTGATGCTTTCGCGGCGGAAGATGTTTTCAAACGCGCGTTTGACAGTGGTGGTGCCTGCGCCGGAAGAACCGGTAACGGCGATGACGGGGTGCTTGGCGGACATAACGATCTCTCCTGAACGATTATGAATAAAATTTTTGGAGGTCAATTCTAGCAGAACCTCCCGCAGGCGGCTAACGCATCACTTCGGGGCGCGCCTTCCCGATATAATGGCGCCTATTTAAAGATTTGCCCCAAAACTGACACCCATCATGCAACAGCACTATTCACCCAAAGACATCGAAGCCGCAACCCAACAACAGTGGGAATCCGCGCAGACTTTCCGCGCCGCCAAAACCGGCGACAAGCCGAAATACTATTGCCTGTCGATGTTCCCCTATCCTTCCGGCAAGCTGCACATGGGGCATGTGCGCAACTACACCATCGGCGATGTGTTGAGCCGCTATCACCGCATGCAGGGCTACAACGTGATGCAGCCGATGGGCTGGGACGCGTTCGGCCTGCCCGCCGAGAATGCCGCGATGGCGAACAATGTGCCGCCCGCCGCCTGGACCTATTCCAACATCGAATACATGAAGCAGCAGCTGAAGTTGCTGGGTCTGGGCGTGGACTGGTCGCGCGAAGTGAAGACCTGCTCACCGGATTATTACCGCTGGGAACAATGGCTGTTCACGCGCCTGTTCAAGAAAGGCGTGATCTACAAGAAAACGGCGTTGGTGAACTGGGACCCGGTGGACAACACCGTGCTGGCGAACGAGCAGGTCATCGACGGGCGCGGCTGGCGTTCCGGCGCCGTGGTCGAGAAGCGCGACATCCCGATGTACTTCTTTCGCATCACCCAGTATGCCGACGAACTGCTGTCCGGCCTCGACACCCTTTCCGGCTGGCCGGAGCAGGTAAAGACCATGCAGGCTAACTGGATCGGCAAGAGCTATGGCGTGCGTTTCGCGTTTCCGCATGGCGACAATGAAAAACTCTGGGTCTATACCACCCGCGCCGACACCATCATGGGCGTGACCTTCGTTGCCGTCGCGGCCGAGCATCCGCTGGCGACGCAAGCGGCACAAGGCAGCGCCCAGCTCGCCGCATTCATCGAGGAATGCAAGCAGGGTGGCGTGGCCGAAGCCGACATCGCCACGATGGAAAAGAAGGGCATGGACACCGGCATCAAGGTCACCCACCCGCTCACCGGCGAGCCAGTGCCGGTGTGGGTCGGCAATTATGTACTGATGGGTTACGGCGAAGGCGCGGTAATGGCGGTACCGGCGCATGACGAACGCGACTACGAATTCGCAAATAAAAATGAATTGCCCGTTAAATGGGTAATTGCTCCTTCTGATGAAAAATCGAAAGAGGCATACGCCAAAGCGCGAATAGAGGACAAGGCATATACCGAGTACGGCGTATTAACCAATTCCGGAAAATACGATGGATTGGATTTTGTTCAAGCCGTGGACGCCATCGCCGCCGACCTGAATGCAAAAGGCTTGGGCGAAAAGAAGGTGCAGTTCCGCCTGCGCGACTGGGGCATCTCGCGCCAGCGCTACTGGGGCTGCCCGATCCCGATCATTCACTGTTCGACTTGCGGCGATGTCGCCGTGCCTGATGAGCAACTTCCGGTCGTGCTGCCGGAGAACGTGGTGCCGGACGGCGCGGGCTCGCCGCTGGCGAAGATGCCGGAGTTCTACGAATGCGTTTGCCCTACCTGCGGCGGCAAAGCGCGGCGCGAAACCGACACGATGGATACTTTCGTGGAATCGTCGTGGTACTACGCACGCTACACCAGCCCGCAATGCACCACCGGCATGGTGGATAAAGCGGCGGCGCAAAAGTGGTTGCCGGTGGATCAATACATCGGCGGCATCGAACATGCGATTTTGCATTTGCTGTATGCGCGCTTCTTCCACAAGCTGATGCGCGACGAAGGGCTGGTGCAGGGCGACGAACCCTTCGTGAATTTGCTGACGCAGGGCATGGTGGTCGCACCGACGTTCTACCGCGATGCCGAAGGTGGCAAGAAATTGTGGATCAACCCGGCGGATGTGGATGTGGAAGTCGATGCCAAAGGGCGCCCCATCGGCGCCAGGCTGAAAGCCGACGGCTTGCCCGTCGTCATCGGCGGTACCGAGAAGATGGCGAAGTCGAAGAATAACGGCGTCGATCCGCAAGCCATCATCGATGCCTACGGTGCCGACACCGCGCGCCTATTCATGATGTTCGCCGCGCCGCCCGACCAGCAACTGGAATGGTCGGATACAGGCGTGGAAGGGGCATTTCGTTTCTTGCGCCGGGTGTGGAATTTCGGCATGAAATTCAAGGATGGCGACAGTGTCCGGATTGATCCTTCACTCGCCCAAGCCGCGCGTTTTGAGATTCATTCGGTGCTCAAACAGGCGAATTACGACATGGCCAAGCACCAGTTCAACACTGTCGCCTCGGCCGCAATGAAGATATTGAATGCACTGGAGCGCCTGCCCGGCGCAGACGCCAGAATTGCACGCGAAGGGTTCTCGATTTTATTGCGCCTGCTTTCCCCCATCACGCCGCACATTGCGCAAACCTTGTGGCATGACCTGGGTTACGGCGACGAAATCCTCGCCGCATCCTGGCCGGAGGTAGACGAAGCGGCGCTGGTGCAGGACGAGATCGAGCTGGTGATCCAGGTCAACGGCAAGTTGCGCGGCAATCTGCGCGTGTCCAGGGATGCGGACAAGGCTGCCATCGAACAACTGGCGCTGGCGCACGAGGCGGTGCAGAAGCAACTCGGCGGCGGTGCCGCGAAGAAAGTGATCGTGGTGCCGGGGCGTTTGGTCAACGTGGTGATCTGATGATGAGCACGACGCGACTCCTGTTGCTTGCGGCGCTGCTGGCGCTGACCGCGTGCGGCTATCACTTGCGCGGCAGCATGCCGCAAGATGTGCAGTTCGCCTTCAAGTCGCTTTACCTGAAAACACCCTCTGAAACCCTTTTCGTTGCCCGTCTGCGTCACGCATTGAACGCCAATGAGATCGTGTTGACCACGACACCGGAGCAGGCGGAGCTGGTGCTGGAAGTGCTATCGGAACAAAGCAGCAAAAACATTCTCTCGCTGTCGGGCAGCGGGCGGGTGCGCGAATATGAGCTGCGCTACCGCGTCTCGGTGCGCGCCTACGATGCACAGCACATCGATTGGCTGCCCGCCGACGATGTGCAGTTGACGCGCCTGTTGACCTTTGATGACGAGCATCTGCTGGCGAAGGAACAGGAAGAGGCGCAACTGTATAAAGACATGAGAACCGATGCCGTGGCGCAGACGGTGCGCCGCCTGAATCGCGCCAGGCCGAGGGAATAGAGCGATGCGGATCAGCAGCGAAGATTTGCCGCGCCATCTCGCCAAAGGATTGGGCCCGCTGTATGTGATTCACGGCGAGGCGATGCTGCTCGCCATCGAAGCTGCAGATGCGATCCGCGCCGCCGCGCGCGCGGCCGACTATAGCGAGCGCGAGGTTTTTATCGCCGAGCAACATTTCAAGTGGGCCGAGCTGCGCAACTGTGCGCAAAGCCTGTCGCTGTTCGCCGCACGCCGGGTGATCGATCTGCGCATTCCATCGGGCAAACCGGGGTTGGAAGGCGCGCAGGCTTTGCAGGATCATTGCGCAAATCTGCCGCCGGATACGGTCACCCTGATTTCGCTGCCCAAGCTGGAAAATGCAACCTTCAAGAGCAAATGGTTCAGTGCCATCGAGCAACGCGGACTGATTATCAGTGCGGATGATGTCACGCTGACCGCCCTGCCGAACTGGATCGCCAACCGTTTGCAACGACAGCAACAAAGTACTGACCGGGAAACGCTGGCTTTCCTTGCCCAGCGCGTGGAAGGCAATCTGCTCGCAGCCTTGCAGGAGATTCAGAAACTCGCTCTGCTGTTTCCGCCAGGCCCGCTCACTTTTGCCCAGGTGAGCGGTGCAGTAATGGACGTGGCGCGCTATGATGTGTTCAAATTGTCCGCGGCGATGTTGAGCGGCGACGCTGCGCGTTACGCGCGCATCCTCGATGGCTTGCGTGCCGAGGGCACGGCGACCGTGCTGGTTTTGTGGTCGCTGGCGGACGACATTCGGCTGCTGGCCAAAACCGCACGGGCATTGCAGCAGAGCGGCAATCTGGATCAGGCGTTGCGCGAAGCGCGCGTCTGGGGCATGAAAAAACCGCTGGTGGAACGCGCGGTGCGCCGCTTCAGTCCGGCATTTGCCGAACACGCCCTGCAGCGTGCCGCGCAGATCGACCGCCTGATCAAAGGCTTGCGTCAGGGCGATGTGTGGGATGAGTTGCTGCAACTCGGATTGCGCTGCGCGCGGGCGGGGGTGCGATGAGTGAGGTGCTGTTGGTCATCACCACCCTGCCGGATCGCGCGAGCGGGGAACGCATCGCCGAAGCGCTGGTCACAACAGGCATCGCCGCTTGTGTGAACATGCTGGGCGAATGTACTTCGGTCTATCGCTGGCAAGGCAAACTCGAACACGCAAATGAGGTACCGCTGCTGATCAAGACCACGCGTGCCGCCTATCCGCAACTGGAACAAAGATTGCGCGAGTTGCACCCGTATGAGCTGCCGGAAATCATCGCGCTGCCAATCAGCGCGGGTTTGCCGGCCTATTTGAACTGGGTTACCCAGGAAATGCTAGGCAAGGGACAGGAATGAAGCGCCTTTTTATATCTTTATTGTTGCTGTTGGGTCTGGCTCCGCTGGCGCAGGCGGAGATGCTCTCCTTTGGCAGCAAGCCGAAGTTCCTGCCGCCCGATCAGGCGTTCGTCCTGAAAGTCGAGGCCATCGATAGCCGCACGCTGCGCGCTTACTTTTCCATCACCCCCGGTTACTACCTGTACCGTGACAAGGCCACATTCAGCATCGTTGGCGACACGGCGAAGATTGCGCGCGTGACACTGCCGCCGGGCGAGAACAAGAACGATCCCAATTTCGGCATACTGCAAGTGTTCCATGATTCGTTTCAGGCCGAACTGTTGCTCGATGCGGTCGATGTGAAAATGCCGCTGCATCTGAAAGCCACCTACCAGGGATGCAGCGACGAGGGGCTGTGCTACCCGCCAATCGAAAAAAGCTATGTCCTCGATCTGACGCAGGTCGTCACCGCTGCCCCGCCCGTCAGCGTGACGCCGCCCGCCGGTGACGATATTGCCAAGCTGTTCCGCGGCGGCAATTTCTGGCTGATCCTGACCTTTTTCTTCGGCGCGGGCCTGCTGCTCGCGCTCACTCCCTGCGTGTTCCCGATGATCCCCATCCTGTCCGGCATCATCGTCGGGCGCGGCCACCACATCACCCACAGCCACGCCTTCCTCCTGTCGCTGGCGTATGTGCTGGGCATGGCGGTCACTTATGCCATCGTCGGCATCGCAGCGGGTTATTCCGGCAGCCTGATCTCCAATGCATTGCAGACGCCGTGGGTGCTGGGCAGTTTTGCCGCGCTGTTCGTGCTGTTAGCGCTGTCCATGTTCGGCCTGTATGAATTGCAATTGCCCGCCGTCCTGCAAAGCAAACTCAGCAACACCAGCAACAAACTGCATGGCGGGCATTTGTCCGGGGTGTTTGGCATGGGTGCGCTGTCCGCCATCATCATGGGGCCCTGTGTCGCCGCCCCGCTGGCTGGCGCGCTGCTCTACATCAGTCAGACCCATGACGCAGTGCTGGGTGGCACAGCCCTGTTCGTGATGGCGCTGGGCATGGGCGTGCCGCTGCTGCTGATTGGCACTTCCGCCGGAACGCTGCTGCCCAAAGCCGGCCTCTGGATGGAAGGCGTCAAACAGTTTTTCGGGGTAACGATGCTGGCGCTGGCGATCTGGATCGTGATGCCGGTCATTTCCCTTTCGGCGCAGATGCTGCTGTGGGCGGCGCTGCTGATCTTCAGCGCCGTTCATCTGCACACCCTTGACCCGCTGCCCGTCAATGCACACGGCGGGCGCAAACTGGGCAAGGCCATCGGCGTTATCGCCCTGTTGTTCGGCGTGGCCTATGTGATCGGCGCGCTGTCCGGGGCGCGCGACATCCTGCGTCCGCTGGGCGGCGTCGTCGGCTCGACACCGACCGCAGCCGCAGCCGCAACGCTTCCGTTCGAGCGGGTGAAAGGTCTGGCGGCACTGGATGCACGCATCGCGCAGGCACAGGGCAAACTGGTGATGCTGGATTTCTATGCCGACTGGTGCATCTCCTGCAAAGAGATGGAACGCTTCACGTTCAGCGATCCCGCCATTCAGGCGAGATTGAAAAAGGCAGTCCTGTTGCAAGCCGATGTCACCGCCAATGATGCCGATGACAAGGCTCTGCTCCAGCGCTTTCAGTTGTTCGGCCCGCCGGCCATCCTGTTCTTCGATCGCA
>Ga0210050_1001718_pt1 | contig 22565 bp, 15 predicted proteins | sample CryGey132114_all_FD_185463 | JGI IMG/M metagenome (GOLD analysis project Ga0210050, IMG submission 185463) | Groundwater microbial communities from aquifer - Crystal Geyser CG22_combo_CG10-13_8/21/14_all (SPAdes) (version 2) | ecosystem: Environmental > Aquatic > Deep subsurface > Groundwater ... | reverse complement strand
CGTAACTTGCCGCATGGGCCTTATTGAATCCATACGCCGCGAATGTCTCGATCATTTCCCAGAGTTGTTTTGCGACTTTTTCTTGCATACCGTTTTCAATACAGCCACTTTTAAATCGCTCCTCCTGTGCTTTCATTTCTTCCGGGATTTTCTTACCCATAGCTTTTCTGAATTTATCTGCTTCTCCCCATGAGTATCCGGCAAGGTCAACTGCAATAGTCATAACGTCATCTTGGTAAATCAAAATACCGTACGTTGGCTCAAGTACTTCCTTCATTCGTTCGTCTATATATTTAACGAGGCTCGAATTATGTTTTCTTTCAATATAATCAGGAATGAATGCCATAGGGCCCGGGCGGTAGAGTGCGACCATGGCACTGATATCATTTATTTCAGTAGGTTTTAATTCTTTCAAATAACTTGTCATACCGCTTGACGCAAGTTGGAAAACTCCCAGTGTCTCACCGCGTGTGAGCATTTCATATGTTTTCTTATCGTCCAGTTCTATGTTTTCTATATCAATACTTTTTCCAAGACGGGCTTTTACGCGAAGCACTGAATCTGCGAGTATTGTCAGATTTTTGAGTCCAAGAAAATCGAATTTTAAAAGCCCTGCTTCTTCTACTGCATACATATCAAATTGCGTTATGGTCTTTCCTCCCTTTGGGTCAAACTGAATTGGCACAAAATCTGTTACAGGAGTAGGAGAGATAACCACGCCCGCGGCGTGAACTCCCACGTGACGCGCGTTTCCCTCAATCTTTTTTGCAAGGTCAATGACCTCTCTTGCATCTGCATCGTTTTCGTATACCTCTTTTAAATCGGTGGATTCTTTCATTGCTCGGTTGATTGTCATGGGGAACCCCTGCGCGCCAAACGGAATCATTTTTGCCACTTGGTCGGCCATTCCATATGGGTATCCTAGGGCGCGCGCGACGTCTCTGACGGCGGCGCGCGCCATCATCGTCCCAAATGTGCCAATTTGTGCGACGTGATCTTCTCCGTACTTTTTTCGTGCATATTGAATAAGTTCGTCGCGTTTATTGTCTGCAAGATCCATATCTATATCTGGAGGAGACGGTCTTTCGGGATTTAAAAATCTCTCAAATGGCAATCGGTAGAAAATAGGATCTATAGTAGTTATGCCGCATAGGTATGATACAAGTGAGCCCGCGGCAGAGCCTCTTGTATTGGTAAAAATATTATTTTCTCGTGCGTGCCTAAGCAGGTCTGCAACAACAAGAAAATATGGAGCGTATCCTTTGTCTGCGATAACTCCAAGTTCATAGTCTATCCTCTCTTCTATCTCTTTCGTCTTTTCCATTTTACGCATTTTAAGACCTTTTTCGGTGAGACCCCGAAGCTCTTTGTCGTGAGTGGAATCTTTTGGAATAGGAAAGTCAGGAAACACCCAATTTCCGAGTTCAATCTCTAGGGTGCATTCGTCTACTATTCTTTGTGTATTTTCAATTGCTTCTGGCAGATCTTTAAATAAATCCAATGCCGTTTTTTGACTAATGAACGAAAAATCTGTTTGACTCACACCAAGCTCTCTATCCAACCTACCGCCAGTTCGTATCTTTCTTACTAGTTCTCGGGCAACTGCTTCCTCTTTTTTTAAATAATATGTATCGTGTGCCGCCATGATAGGAACGTCTTTTTCTTTTGAAAGCGCGGTGAGGGATTTCATAAGCTCTTCATGTCCTTTGATCTCAGGATGTATGGTGATTTCGGTATAAAGATATTTTCCAAACACTTTTTTGTGCCATTCTAGTGATTCTTCCGCGCGAGACGTATCTTTACCCGAAAGTGCTCGAGACGGCCCACCGGCAAACGATGGAATAATGGCGAGTAGTCCTTCTGAGTATTCCTCAACAAGCTCTCTGTCTGCGCGTGGGGTGTAATAAAATCCTTCAATAAACGAGCGCGACACAAGTTTTAAGAGATTGCGATAGCCTGTTTCGTTTCGTGCCAGGAGTACTAGACGCGATGTATTGTCGTCAATATTGTGCTCTTTCTCGTGGCGTGAGCGTGGAGCTACATATATGTCGGAGCCAATGATTGGTTTTATGCCATTCTTTTTGCATTCCTTATAAAAAGAAATTGCGCCGTAGAGGTTGCCGTTGTCTGTGAGGGCAAGAGCTGTCTGGCCATCTGCTTTTGCGGCTTCCACAAGCTCTGGAATCCTAGGTAGCCCCTGTAGGAGCGAATAATGGGAGTGAGTGTGAAGGTGTGTAAACCCCCGACACTTATTCTCACGCTGTTTTGCGGAACTTTTTTGTTGCGCTGAATAAGTCATAAACAACAGTATCTTTTTATCGTAAAGAAGAAATGGAGACAAAACGATAGCTGCGTGAGAATAAGTGTGGGGGTGAATGATTGCGCGCGCGACATGCTTGTAGTATACCAAAAGGAGGACATTCCAATTGTGGAGGACGAGATGCGCATCTCTTTAGAAGGAATTGTTCTTTCCCAGCTGACATTGGCGTCTTGTCTTTGCCTGGTGGTGCTGGTGATAGTCAGGCATGACATTATCAATTTTCCGCAGCGATGTTGGCTTACGTGGCTTGATTGGCGGAATCGGCTAGTTCGCTTTCTCCTCGAAACGCAATTTTAATTATTGACCGAGTTGAATTGTAAGAAAAGACGACCGCGCCCGAAGGCGCGGTCTTTGTTATTATTGTTTTGTGAATCCCGTTAGAAGTCAGGTAGAGAAAAATTTCGCTGAAATTTTTCTCTACGCAGTATCAAGGGTCAACAAAAGATAATAAGATCACTATGCAGAAACACGATCAACATACGAAAACCGAGACTTCTAACGGGATGAAATACGTGGTGGGCATAGACGAAGTTGGGCGCGGAGCGCTCGCGGGGCCGGTTGCTGTGGGTGCAGTTTTGATGCCCGCAGATCTCTCTTGGGATGATTTTGAAAATCTTAAAGACTCAAAAAAGCTCAGCGAAAAAAAGCGAGAAGAGTGGTTTGAAATAATTAGGACATCGGACGTCCTAGCCTTTGGGGTTGAGATGATGGGCTCGGAGTTCATCGATAAAGAAGGAATTGTTCCGGCATGTGTTTGCGCAGCTCATAAAATAATTACGCACTTTGACGTAGATATAGATGAAGTGAATGTGTTATGTGATGCAGGTCTATCGGTTCCAAAAGAATGGAATCAGGAGTCAATCGTGCGTGGTGATGAAAAAGAGGCATCAATTGCACTTGCGTCCATTGTGGCAAAGGTGACACGAGACAGGTATATGAGGGAGTACGCAAAGAGATATTCAGCGTATGGGTTTGAGAAAAATAAAGGATATGGCACAAAAGCGCATAGAATATCTATTCAAGAAAAGGGGCACATCCCAGGCTTTCACAGGATCTCGTTTTTGGGGAATATTTTGGCTAAGTCCCGAGGAAAAACGCTTGCAAATTCATAAAAAATCCTTATACTGCTTGCATTATGGGTGTAAGGATGCGTGTAAATAGAAGCCACACAGGCAATCGCCGGAGCCACCATGCTCTTGAAGAGCCACGTCTTTCTAAATGCGAATGTGGCGCTTTTCACAAAAGACATAGGGCATGTTCAGAGTGCGGTAAATATCGCGGTAAACAAGTAATTGATATTGTTGCTCGAGTGGAAAAACAACAGCGCCGAGCGAAACGAAAGCAAGAGGAAGCAAGGGAAATGGGACAAGAAGCCAACACTCCGACAGAAGAAACAAAAACGACAAAGGAAACCAAGGGAAAAGAAGAGACAAAATAACAAAATTAATATCCACAGCCCCGCATTAATATTGGTGCGGGGTTTTTGGTGTCATACATGGTATTGTAAGGACGATATGGCAAATCGTCGATTGTCACGTTCGATTGTTCTTCAAACCCTGTTCGAATGGGACTCGTCAGATACAAAACTAAAAATATCAGATCTTGAGAAGCGGTTAGATACAAATGCGAAAGAATTTGGCGCGAGTAGGGAAGACAAACCCTTTATGAAAGGACTTTTATCTACTGTCATTGCAAAGCAAAAAGAAGTAGATACTGTCATACAAAAAGCGGCGCCCGAGTGGCCACTTGAGAAAATTGCCGTGGTTGACAGGAATATTTTAAGAATGGGTCTCTCGGAGCTTTTATATTCTGACAAAAAAGAGGTCCCAGCTAAGGTAGCGATAAACGAGGCGATTGAGTTGGCGAAAAGTTTTGGAAGCGAAACTTCAAGTAAATTTGTAAATGGAGTACTCGGTGCTGTATATGTTGAAATGGGAGAACCCGGAAAGGACGACGGACCAAAAGAGAAAAGAAAAGAAGTATATGAAAAGCTTCCTGTTGAGAATCTCGTTGGCGCGATTGTTTACGCGCGTGATGGAGAAAATATATATCTAGCTCTTGTTCACGATATATTTGGGCACTGGACACTATGCAAGGGGAAACTCGCTGAAGGTGAGCCAATGGAAGATGGGGTAAGAAGGAAGGTGAAAGAAGAAATCGGTCTTGAAATAACGGAAATAAAAAATCATCTCGGAGAAAATGAATATATTGCAAATGATCCTGCTGTGGAGGGGGGAAAAAAGAGACGGCATGCGGAATATTTTCTCGCGGAGGCACCGTTTGAAGAATTGATGCTGAAAAAAGAAGGGGGTCTTGACGACGCGCAGTGGTTTCCAATCACGAGGGTTGGTGATTTAAACTTTTACGACGATATCTTGCAAGTTGTCACACATGCGATTAATATCCTCGCAAAGAAGGAAAAATGATCATGAAAGATTTTGGATTATTTGAGAAAAAAACCGGTTTTGTATTTAACGATAAAGCGCTGTTAAAACAGGCATTTACACACCGTTCGTACATAAATGAACACCCAAATGAGGGGCTTGAGCACAACGAGCGCCTTGAGTTTTTGGGAGATGCGGTACTTGAGCTTGTGACGACAGAGTTTTTATATGCAAAATATCCTGAAAATCCGGAGGGTGAGCTGACGGCATTTAGAGCCGCGCTCGTAAACACGCAAAGCATTGCATCCGCGGCAACAGAGCTCGGAATTAACGAATTCCTCTTGCTTTCAAAAGGGGAGGCGAAAGATGAAGGGCGTGCACGCTTGTATATTTTAGCAAACACGTTTGAGGCCTTTATTGGCTCTTTGTATCTTGATCAAGGATATGATGCTGCGAAGAGATTCATTGGCAATTCTCTTTTTCATAAGGCAGAGAGAATAGTGGAAGATAGATTATGGCAAGATGCAAAGAGTCGTTTCCAGGAGTTGGCACAGGAGAAAACAAATATCACGCCGACATACGAGCTATTAAATGAAACAGGTCCTGACCATGACAAACAATTTGTCACAGGAGTATTTTTGGGAGAAGAAAAAGTGGCGAAAGGAACAGGGCGTTCAAAGCAGGAGGCGGAGCAGGCTGCAGCGGAGAATGCACTGGAAGTAAAGGGGTGGTAATCGCCACTCGTTTTTGATGCACTACTTCGTTATGCTTTAGAAAAATGTCGTCACCGTATTTCTAAATACGGCTCCATCCATTTTTCTCGCATGCCTCGTATTTCCAAAGTCTTTGTGTTGAAGTGTCCAAAGTCTTAAAAATCAGGAAGGATAACTATCCCTATTTTACCGCGACCGCGGTAAAATAGGAATATGGGGGAAATTGAAGAAAGAGTAAAAGTAAGAAGACGTAAGCAAAATATTCGCTTTGCAATCTTATCTGCAATAAAGATTGCTGGTATGTTAAGTGTTGCTGTAATTGCACCAAATGCACTTCAGTTACTTAGATATACTCATAATAAAAAGAGTCAATACAAATCACGAGTTTTGGAATCTCTGGAAAGATTAGAAAAGAATGGGTATGTAAAAAAAGGTAGCGATGGAAAATTTCAAATCACACAAAAAGGGGAGATTTTACTTCTGAAATTCTCCAATAATACTAGTGTTAAAAAACATAAGAAGTGGGATCGAAAGTGGCGCGTGGTTATTTTTGACATTCCAGAGCAGCGAAAATTATCTCGCGATAATTTACGTCTTGCCCTCAAAAGCGTGGGGTTTGCAAAACTTCAAAATAGTGTATGGGTGTTTCCGTATGATTGCGAGGATATTTTAGCACTACTTAAAACCAATTACCGACTCGGCAAAGAGGTGCAGTATATGGTGGTAGAAGAGTTAGAGGAAGATAGACAATTAAGGAAACTTTTCAAAATTAAAGAAAAGCGCAGGTGATTTAGTGCTGTTCCTTATTTTACCGCGGTCGCGGAAAAATAAGGATGTCGGATGTTGTCGATAGTGTCGTTTTATATATTTTCTTTTCTTTTTTCTAGAATTTGGTAGGTTTGATTTAGCTTAATGAAAGGAAAAGTCATGAGAGAAAAGGGTAATACGGGAGTGAAGCGACGCTCAATAATGCTGCCTGAGTCGGTGATCAAAGACTTGAAGATAATTCGCAAAAAAACTGGTGCTCAATCAGATTCGGAAGTACTTCGACGCTCGTTTCAGTTATACAAGAATCTGGTTATGGATCAGGACGAAATTATTCTGGTCGATAATAAAACCGGTGAAAAGAAATAAAGGAATCATTCTATAGATTCCCACAAACTAAACAGAGCCCCGATGAGGGCTCTTTTCTTCTTCTTACAAGACTAGGACATCCGATGTTCTAGTATTCACTTTTTTAACAAAAATAAAACCCACTTTGCAAAGTGGGTTAGGCGGGTGCGAGATGTGTGGCGTCAGACCAAGGTGATGTCCGTTGCAAACGGGGTTTCTGTGGGACATCGAAGGACACACCTCACACCCGAAAATATAATAGCAATACACAAAACAAAAGCAATTCGTGATACTTTATTGGTACAATAACAAAATGCTCAAATCAATAGAGCTTGTAGGTTTTAAGTCTTTCGGGCGTAAGGAGACGTTTCTTTTCGAATCTCCCATTTCCGCAATTGTAGGGCCCAATGGCTCGGGCAAATCAAATGTGGCAGAGGGATTTCGTTTTGTACTAGGAGAGCAATCTATGAAATCAATGCGTTCCAAGCGTGGAGAAGATTTAATATGGGGCGGATCCCAAGTGCTTTCGAGACAAAACCGCGCTTCCATAAAGGTTGCCTTTGATAATAGTAAAAAACAGCTGGATATAGATTTTTCAGAAGTAGTTATAGAGCGTATCGTGCATCGCGACGGACAAAATGAATACCTCATAAATGGCTCAAAAGTGCGTCTCAAAGATGTCATCCGCCTTTTGGCGGGAGCAAATATAGGTGGCTCGGGGTATCAAATAATCTCACAAGGGGAAGCTGACAGAATATTGAACGCATCTCCGAGAGAGCGTCGTGAAATGGTGGAAGATGCACTTGGTCTCAAGCTCTATCAGCACAAAAAAGCAGAGAGCGAACGTAAGCTTGAGGAAACAGAAGAAAATATTGAAAAAGTGGGCTCCTTGAGGCGCGAACTCGCACCGCATTTAAAATTTCTGCGCAAGCAAGTAGAAAAAATAGAAAAGGCACGAGAAATGAAAGAAGAGCTTATCGTACAGCTCAAAGATTATTTGGCGCGTGAAGATGCGTGGATACGCTCTGAAGGTGCGCGTATTGAAGATGAAAAGAATGCACTTGAAAAGGAATTGTTGCAGACGGAGGAGCAGATGCGGGAGATGCAATCAAATACTCCTGAAGGAGACAAGGGCGAATCTAAAGAGGATGTGGAGGCGGCTAAACTTGAAGAGATGCTCCTTAGCGTGCGAAAAGAGCGCGAAGAAAGGGTGCGCGCGCTCGGGCGCGCGGAAGCGAAACTTGAAATTATTGAAGAAGTTGGGGAGGAGGCGATTACAAATGAACAAGCACGTGCTTTTGCAAGCGAAATCAATACTGATTTAGATACGATTCAGAACGCGGACACGCTTGAGGAGGTAAAAGGTTTGATAGTGTCCATTAAAGAAAAGATACAGCGATTCTTAGGAGGAGAGTCGCGTACGACAAATAATAACGATGGAAAACGGGAAGTGGAGCGACTTTCAAACGAGCTCAAAGAAATTCAGGAAAAAGAGGCAGAGCTCACGAAGCAAATTGCCGAACTTCGTGCGAAAGCGAGAAAGGAAGTGGAAATAAAGCACGAGGCGGAGAGAGAGCTTTTGAAGCTGGACGCGAAGCGACGTGAACTCAGAAGTGCGCTAGGTTCGCTTTCGCACAGTATTCAAGATATCGCACACGCAAAGCGCTCTTTTGAGGAAGAAGTGCGCGAAGGCATTGCACTCCTCGGCTCTCAAGGCAATTGGGCTAAAACCGCCACTGGCAGTTCGCCCGACCAATCAGAGATTGGTTTAGGGCAAAAAGGGGAAGTGCCGGAAGGAGCACTTTCAGAAGATAGAGATGTACAGGAAAAGCGTCGTCGCGATATTGAGCGATTGAAAATAAAAATAGAAGAATCAGGGGCGGGAAACAGTGAGGAGATAATGAAAGAATTTGACGAGACACGAAAACGTGATGAATTTTTAACTCGCGAAGTAGACGACCTAGAGAAATCTGCAAATTCTCTTCGTCAGATTATTGAGGAGCTTGACGCGAAAATAGATGAGCGCTTCAACGAAGGACTCGTAAAAATAAATGAAGCACTTCGCGTCTTTTTCCAGAAACTTTTCGGCGGAGGGGACGCGCGCTTGGAGCTTGAGAAAAAGCGTCAAAAGGTAACCGAAATGTACGATGAAGAATCGGACGAATTGATTGAAGAGAAAGAGGAATTGGTGCGTGGTCTTGATATTCATGTGGCACTCCCGCGAAAGAAAATTAAAGGACTTGAGGTTCTCTCCGGAGGCGAGCGTGCGCTTACGTCTATTGCGCTTATCTTTGCGATGAGCCAGGTGAATCCGCCTCCATTTTTGATTTTGGACGAAACAGACGCGGCGCTTGACGAGGCAAATAGTAAGCGCTACGCGGATATGGTGCGCGAGCTTGGAAAGCGAAGCCAGCTAGTACTCATTACCCACAACCGCGCCACCATGGCCGCAGCAGGGGAGCTCTATGGAGTTACCATGGGCTCCGATGGCGTCTCCAAGGTTCTTTCAGTCAAGCTAGAGGAAGCGGAGCGTGTAGCGAAATAACCCAAATACCCGCAGTTTTTATCTGAAAATTTAATATAAACTCGCCCGTTTTCTCAAAACGTGTTAGAATGAAAGGCGGTTTTTTACAAAAATACTCACGGAGTACCTACCTTTTGGTTTTTGAAGTAGCTACGTCGTTCTCCGATAAAGCTTTCCTGTCCAACTAAGTTAGGGAAGCAGAGGAGCGAACGCGCTTTTCAAGCGACTCACCCGGCGGTCACGGAAATAATGATGACTGGGCGGTGTAGCTATTTTAGACACTAAGAAATAAGTACCCTGTGAGTGTTTTCATATTTCGTTCTTTACGTTTCCACGACCCGAACGACAGGGAGCTGTAAACCAGCCATGTATATACTTATATGATATATAAAAATTTTGTTGTATGCAACAAAACCAACTGTTGATATTTCTTATTGAATCTTAGTGTAAATAGAAAAGAGCCGCCCTTGCAGGACGGCTCAATAGCGGGCTCATTATTTGCTTTCGTAAATGAGCTCGAGGGTCGAGATATACCCCAACGTTTTGTCGGGATTCGCTTGAATGCTCGGCTGCCCGCCATCGGGCGCAAAGTTGCGAAAGCGACTCGTGTCGCGCGGAAGCGGTTTTGGCTTTTTCTCTGCCATAACTTTCAATCCTTTCCTGACTACCTCCAAATATGGTATCTCAGCGTAGTTGAAAAGTACACCAAACGACATACACAAAAAACACCCCAAACCCACAGTATGATATAATGTAATATCATACTATCAAGCCATGGGTAGCTATATCACTACTAGGTATATCACTTAGATATATCGCTAATTAAAACTTTACTTACTGTATCTCAGCGTAGTTGAAAAGTACACCAAATGGCACACACCAGTGCATTACGTACGTATATTCCGAAACATCAATATCATTCGGTACAACGTAATTGACATTTCCTTCAGTGCCGCGAAGGCGTCCTAGATCGATAAATTCCTTAGCGTCCAAATCTTTCGCCAAGTAGATATGCACATTCGGGCCGTTGATGGTTTTAAAATTTTCAAAACGCACGATGGTTTGTCCGTCTGACTCCACAATGCGTACCTCTCCGGATGCAGGGTGGAGGGGTGTGTCTTTTATCTTGTATGCTTCCGATACATTTACTTGCTCTCTTGGCATTTCATCTGACATTGAAAGATCTATCTTATTTGCCTCAATAATTTGCATCGTCATATCTCTCTTTTGAGCGTCGCTGAGGTGTTCAATAGTGCCTGGATCTGCAGATTGCTTTATTCTAGAAGGAAGTACGTCGTCTACGACGATGGTGTCGAAATAGGGAAGTAGAAAGTAATTGACAGCAAACACCAACGCCACGCCAATTACGATGCCCCATAAAAGTCTTCTCATACCAAAAAATATACCACAAATTATACGCATTAGGACATCCGATGTCCTAGCACTAGGACATCGGATGTCCAACTTTGTGTCCAGCTTAGTCCACAACCTCCCAATCAATTTGTATTGTTTCAAGCGAAGCGTTTTTAAGAACTACTTTTACCGTGTCTCCGAGTTGGTATTTCTTCCCTTTTTTACCAACGAGCGCATATTTTTTTTGGTCGTAATTATAGTAATCATCTTTCAGGGAGCTGATGTGTGCCATGCCCTCGGCGCGCGATTCTTTTTCTGCCAAATACATTCCATGCTCGGTAATCCCTGTTATTATCGCATCAAATTCTTGCCCGATCTTGTCCTGCATAAATTCTATTTGCTTGTATTTAGTAGATTCGCGCTCTGCCTGCACCGCGGCTACTTCTCGCTCTGAAGAAGTAATCGCCGCTTTCTGATAGCTTTCGATCTCTTTCTTACTTATCTCTGGGCCTTTCAAATGACTCCACAAAATGCGATGCGCGATAATATCTGGGTAGCGGCGAATCGGTGAGGTGAAGTGTGTGTAGTGTTGAAAGCCGAGCGAGAAATGCCCGATATTTTTGTGGCTGTAAATTGCTTTTGCCATAGATCGGAGTGTCGCCATTTGAACAAGCGCCTCCTCGGGTTTCCCTTTTACATCTCGCAAAAGCTTATCGATATCCTTTGATGCGATTTGATTACCGTCTTTTCCTAAGTCATAGCCGATAGCTTTTAGGAAAATCTGAAGCTCTTCTATTTTGTCAGGATCGGGAGTGTCGTGAATGCGATAAATAAAGGTTCGCTGATGCTCTTTTTTATCTTTACAGTGCGTGCCAATCCACTCGGCGACCTCACGATTAGCAAGAAGCATCAACTCCTCGATGAGCTTCATTGTCTCTAATCGATCTTTTACAAATACGCGAACCGGCTTGCCTTTATCATCTAGTTCAAAACCGATCTCTTCCGTATCAAATGAAATAGCACCTCTTTTCTCCCGCTCTTTTCTAAGCGATTTGGCAATAGTGTCGGCAAGCAAGAGCTCATCTTTGAAGACTCCTTCCTTTCCATCAACAACTTCCTGCGCACTTTGGTACGTGAAGCGATGCTGAGAGCGGATTACGCTCCTGCCAAACCACCTATCCACCACAGTACAAGGGGAGTCCTTGTACTGTTTGGAAATTGTGAATATGGCGGAGAAGGCGAGACGATCAACGCCTGGATTCAAAGAGCAGATGTCGTTTGAAAGGACTTCAGGAAGCATAGGTATCACGCGGTCAACGAGGTATACAGAGGTTGCGCGCTTGCGCGCGTCTTTATCAAGTGCTGTTCCTTCTTGCACATAATGCGACACGTCAGCAATATGAATACCGACTTCTACATTGCCATTTTCAAGTATTTGTATTGAAATTGCATCGTCAAAATCTTTTGCCGTTTTTGGGTCAATTGTGAAAGTCGGTATGCTACGCATATCACGGCGCTCATCTATGTCTTTTTGTGATACTGCAGGTTTTTTACCTATCTCGTCTGCTTCTTTGAGTACTTCCTCAGGGAAAACTTCGGAAAAACCGTGCGTTATTATCACTGATTGCATTTCTGTTTCGTGCTCTCCCGCTCTTCCCAAAACCTTCGTCACTTCGCCGACAGGGTCGACGTGGGTATTTTTCCAGCGAACTATTTTAACCACAACCTTGTCGCCGGGCTTTGCATCTCCGGTATTTTTGACGCGTATGTTTGCATACATCCGCACATCATCTGCTTCGAAAACGGGAGAGCCGGGTCCCTTTTTTAGCACTCCCACAAAATCCTCGGTTGCACGTTTTAAGATTTTTACTACTTCTCCTTCTGCACGCCCACCCTTTTTTTTCTTAACGACACTGACCTTCACCGTGTCGCCGTTTAATGCGATATTGATGTTTCGCCGATGAATATAAATATCTTCCTCAAAATCCTCGTGTGGCAAAAAACCAGCGCCACCCTTGGTGACGTGAATAATCCCATCAACTAGGTCTTTTTTCACAACACTTTCTTTCATAGTCGTGAGTATACCCCGTTAGAAGTTCGGCCGAAAGATTACAGTTAAAAGATGTAGAGTTTTGGTGTCATTTTGGCTCGATGGCTACAGCTTATGACTACAATTTATGAAAAATTTCTACATAGAAACTTTTCATATTGAGACTTCTAACGGGGTATAACAATTATTGGTTATGAATGCTTGGAAATGAGCCACGCAGGATTGACCTGGAGTGTCTCTTCTGGTAAAATTCTGCCGTTATGTTAAAGATTCGAATGCAAAGAACTGGCCGCAAAAACGACCCCGCTTTTCGAGTTGTGGTTGCTGAACACGATGTAGGGCCTAAAAGCGGTAAGATTGTTGAGAGAGTTGGCTCCCATCACCCAAAAACAAAAGAAACGATTCTAAACAGCGAGAGAATAAAGTATTGGATGTCTGTTGGCGCGAAAGCGTCAGATAGGATTCATAATATGCTCATTGCAGAAGGAATTATTGAGGGTAAAAAAATTAATGTACTCCCAAAGAAAACCCCTGTAGTGAAAGAAGAGGAGCCAAAGGAAGAAGTGACAGCAGAAACACCAGCAGAAGGTGAAAAAGCAGTGACCGAAACAAAAGAAGAAACTCCTGCAGAAGAGAAGCCTTCTGAGGAAGTCGCAGAAGCCCCTGCTGAGGAAGAGAAAAAAGAAGAAGAGGCACCAGCAGAAGAAGAAAAGAAAGAGGAGTAGGCGCACGACATCCGGTGTCCTAGTTTTTTGTTGACACACGCTCGCTGATATCTTACATTTTGCATCAGTGGTATCCACTAGGATGCCTCTTTAATAGGTAGTAATGACTGCATGGAATTAGATCAGGAATTTTTGGAGCACGTTGTGAAGTCCTTGGTAGACAATCCAGATGACGTAAAAATTATTCGCACGGTTGACGAAATGGGTGTCCTACTTACCCTTGATGTTCATAAAGACGACATGGGGAAGATTATTGGACGCTCAGGCGCAACCGCAAAGGCTATTCGGACATTGCTTAGAATTGTCGGAATGAAGAACGATGCCCGTGTTAATCTAAAGATTAACGAACCAGAAGGGGGTACAGGAGGATTTGAGTCTAGGCGCGAGAAGTCGGTAGACGAGGCGCTCGCAGATTTGTCCGAATAGTATTTATGAAGACGGGATTGTCAGAATAAGAGAGTCCACAGAAACAAAAAACAAAACACGCCGCTTTCCCGCGGCGCGCTTTGTTGGTACAAATGTGAGATGGTACACTTTCATATCATCACCCTATTTCCCGAAGCAATTGAGCCATATGTACAAAGCTCTATGCTGGGGAGGGCACAAAAGGACAAAAAGATAAAGGTGTCTTTTTACAACCCACGGGATTACACGAAAGATAAGCACAGGCGCGTGGACAGACGTCCGTATGGTGGGGGGCCCGGTATGGTGCTCGAGCCGGAATCAGTCCTTCGTGCGGCAGAAAATGCAATTGGAAAAAAGAGGGATGTGGAGGTGATTTTTTTCTCCCCGAGTGGCAAGCAGTTTGATTCAACTATGGTAAAAAAGTTGGCAAAAAATCCCGTTAGAGCTCGCGGTCGCAAGCGACCTACCTCTAACGGGACAAGGCACATCGTGATGATTGCCGGACACTACGAAGGAGTAGACGCGCGCGTGCAAAAAATATTAAAAGCCAAAAGTGTTTCTGTAGGTGATTATGTGTTAACAGGCGGTGAGTTGCCTGCACTCATCATAGTGGACGCAGTTGCGCGATACGTGCCGGGCGTGCTCGGAAAAAGTGAGTCGAGAGAAGATGAAAGAGTTGCGAGCCCTGATGTGTACACGCGACCGGAGGTGTTTGAATGGAAAGGTAAGAAGTATCGTGTGCCAAAAGTATTAATCACAGGGCATCATGCGAAAATAGAAGAGTGGAGGGCGAAGCGAGCAAAGTGAGCAAAGTCCCTCACATGCGTGCATGTGAGGGAAAGAAAAATTGACCCCGTTAGAGGCCTAAAAATATACCGTTTGTTTCTTTGTGGTAAGGATTATTTGAAGATCACGTTGTTTGCCTCTAACGGGGTTGACGCCATTGACATCTGGGTGTTTACTACGAAACGGAGCGAAGTGGTATGCGGCCATTTCGTCCACAATTGTGCACAAATGTGGAGGGACAAAATGAGTCAAAGTCACAATGTATCTGCAAACTGTTTTCGCGGACACACTCGTGATAACGGGGGGTTTCAGACCTGGACTCCTGAAAGGGATCTCCTGAGCTCGTCTGCTTCTCAGGGAGCGGAACGGTCAACCAAGAAGGACTCATACGGGGAATCCCGTACTGAGGGAGTTGCCACTCCTCCCAAATAGCGGGACCTCTACCCCGATACAAGGCGCAGGCAGCAAAAAAGCTGCCTGCGCCGCCATTTTTTTTGTTGACATTTAAAGTAGGATGATGTACACTCCCTCTCGTTGAATGAGTTACGGGTGCATACAATTTTAATACTAGCTGAATTCACAAACTCGGCACATTTCTGCGTTTCTCGCAAAAAATATTTCTTACCGTATCTCTATACGGTTAGGGATGCTTTTGGCTCGCGCCTTGAACTATAAACGATTTTGTAAATTCAAAAGGGACGATCTACAACTTATTAAAGAGTAGTAATTGCGCTCGGCGCCTGTAATTCAATATGGCAGTAAAAAAGCATTTGCCGCAGAAATTTTTCTCGCGGTTCCAAAAACCACTTGTGTCGCTTCCGAATCTTGTGGAGACACAGTTAAACTCTTTTAGATGGCTTATAGAAGAAGGCACGAAAGAGATTTTTGATGAGTTCTCTCCGATAGAGGATCATTCGGGCAAAAAGTTTGAGCTAACACTTTCTAAATTTAAGTTTGAAGAACCCAAGTGGGATGAGCACTATGCAAAAGAAAAAATGCTCAGTTACGAAGCACCGCTTTCCATTGTTGTAAAACTGAAAAATAAAACAACAGGGGAAACAAAGGAGCAGGAGATTTTCCTCGCAGATTTTCCATGGATGACTGACCACGGAACGTTCATTATAAACGGGGTTGAGCGTGTGGTTGTGCCGCAGTTGGCACGTTCATACGGGGTCTTTTTTGATTGGAATGCGTATAAGGGAATTAACTATTTTTTGGCTAAAATAATTCCTGCCCGAGGAGTATGGATAGAAATAGAATCGGAAGCAGATGGCGTAATTTACGTCAAGATTGACAGAAAAAGGAAGTTTCCAGTCACCAGCCTTCTTAGAGTTCTCGGCCTTGATAAAGAGAAGGATATGCTAAAAGCTTTCTCAAAAATTCAGGGTGGAGAGGAAATGATAAAGAAAACGCTCGAACATGACAGTGCGACCACGGCAGAAGAATCCTACGTAGAGATTTATAGACGGCTTCGAGACGGAGATATGGCAACTCCAGAGACGGCAAGAGAGCACGTAGATTTAATCTTGTCCGCTGAAAGATACGATTTATCACAAGTCGGTCGCTTTCATTTCAATAGAAGATTTGGCATGTCTACTGCCAAAGGTAACTTAACTGGTCAGGCACTTACAAAAGAAGATTTAGTATACATTCTTGGGCATATCCTCACATTGAACGCTGATCCAAAGGCTGAGCCGGACGACATAGACCACCTTGGCTTCAGAAGGGTTCGTTTTGTAGGTGAATTACTCCAGCAAAAAATGCGTGTTGGCATGAGCAGAATGAAGAGAAACATTCAGGACAGAATGTCTACAGTGGATGCGGAAACTATACTTCCCGTACAGTTCATAAATCCAAGACCATTTTCCGCGTCAGTAAAGGAGTTCTTTACTGCCAACCAGCTCTCTCAAATGATGGATCAATATAACATACTTGCCGAGATAGAAAATTTGCGGACACTTTCAACTCTTGGACCAGGCGGGCTCACGTCTGAACGCGCAGGTCTAGACGTGCGCGACGTGCACTCAAGTCACTATGGAAGAGTGTGTCCTATTCACACACCTGAAGGAAAGAACATCGGACTGGTTCTTAGAATGTCCCTGTATGCTCGCCCAAACGAATTCGGAGTTATTGAAACACCTTATGCGAAAGTAGAGAAAGGAACAGTAACAAAAGAGATTGTATATATGAATGCGCTTGACGAGGAGAAATATGCAATTGCGCACGCGGCAGTACCACGAGACGCGAACGGGAAAATTGAGCCGGCGCTGGTTGAAGTCCGAAAGGAGGGTGAGCCCGAATTAGTAAAGAGGAACGACGTTGAATACATTGAAGTTGCGACAAATCAGCCATTTTCCGTTGCCACTTCACTTGTTCCGTTTGTTGAAAACGACGATGCAAACCGCGCACTCATGGGATCAAACATGCAGAAGCAGGCGGTTCCGTTGGTATCTCCGAGTGCCCCACTTGTGGCAACAGGCATTGAAGAGGCAGCTGCTCGAGATTCAGGAAGGCTGGTTATTGCAACAGACGCCGGGGAAGTAACATATGTAGATTCTAGATTGATAAAAGTTAAGACGTCTCTCAAGGAAAAGGAATATAAGCTTGTGAATTTCTCTCGGACAAATAAATTTACGATGTTCCACCAAAGACCAATTGTTTCTATAGGAGATAAGATAAAAAAAGGGCAAGTGATCGCCGACACATCTTCAAGCGAAAATGGACAATTGGCGCTTGGACAGAATGTCAGGGTTGCTTTTATGTCTTGGGCTGGAAACAACTATGAGGACGCAATCATTATTTCAGAGAGGCTTGCCAAGGAGGCCGTGTTGTCGAGTATACACGTGGATGAGTATGTATGTATTGTACGTGATACAAAACTCGGGCCAGAAGTAACGACACACGATATCCCAAATGTTAGTGAATTCAAATTGAGAAATCTAGACGAGGATGGAATTGTTAGAGTTGGAGCTGAGGTCAGGCCGGGAGATATTCTTGTGGGAAAGGTAACTCCAAAAGGTGAGACACAGCTAACGGCGGAAGAGAGGCTACTACACTCTATTTTTGGAGAGAAAGCAAAAGATGTAAAAGATACGTCCAAGAGAATGGAAGGAGGAAAAAGAGGAAGAGTCGTGGGTGTAAAGATCTTCTCAAGAGATGGCGGAGACGCACTTGAGTCAGGGGTAATAAAACGCGTGCATGTTGAGGTTGCACAGCTAAGGACAATTTCTGTGGGCGACAAACTAGCTGGAAGGCACGGAAACAAGGGAGTAATATCCAAGATTCTTCCTGAGGAAGATATGCCCTATGACGAAAATGGAGAGCCGGTGGACATCATTTTGACTCCGCTTGGCGTGCCATCTCGTATGAACCTCGGCCAGATTCTCGAGCTCCACTTAGGGCTCGCTGCCGAAGCGCTTGGGTATCAGGCAATTGTTCCTGCATTTGCAGGTACCACCGAAGCTGAAATCCAGAAAGAGTTAAGGGAGGCGGGATTTGATGAGTCAGGAAAACGTGATTTGTACGATGGAAGAACGGGTGAAAAATTTAACCAGCCAATTTCAGTTGGAGTTATGTACATGCTGAAACTAAATCATATGGTCGAGGATAAAATACATATGCGTTCAATCGGCCCGTATTCATTGACAACACAACAGCCACTTGGAGGAAAAGCTCAAAACGGTGGTCAGCGTGTAGGGGAAATGGAAGTATGGGCATTTCTTGGCTATGGTGCCGCATATTCACTGCGCGAAATTCTTACCATTAAATCAGATGATATTTTGGGTCGCTCCGCTGCCTTTGACGCAATCGTAAACGGAAACAGGATAGAGCAATCAAATACACCCGCTACGTTCAATGTTGTTGTTCGCCATCTACGGGGCTTGGGTATAGATATTCAGTTCAGAAATTATAAGAATGGAGTGTATGGTGAATAAATGATTTTCCTATGAAGAAAAATAGAGACACAATACCACAGGATTTTGACGAACTATTCGTATCGGTAGCGGATCCGGCACGAATTTTAGAGTGGTCACGAGGAGAGGTTACAAAACCGGAGACTATTAACTACAGGACACAACGTCCTGAAAAGAACGGTCTTTTCGATGAAAAAATATTTGGTCCCGAAAAAGACTTTGAGTGTTACTGTGGTAAATATCGCGGGATTCGATTTAAGGGTATTGAATGTGAAAAATGCGGAGTTGAAGTGACGAGAGCGATTGTAAGAAGAGAGCGCATGGGTCACATTGAACTTGCGACTCCTGTCGCACACATTTGGTTTCTAAGGGGAATCCCTTCTCGCATAGCGCTTCTTTTAGGTTTGTCGTCAGCGGATGTGGAAAAGGTGGTATATTTTGCCGGCTATATAGTGACTAAAGTTATAGAAGAAGAAAAGACAAGATTACTGAAAGAGCTTGAGAATGAATTTCAAATGAAGTTGAGATCAGCATCTAATAAAGATGAGAAAAAAAGATTAAAAGAACTAGCTACAAATGCCAAGAAAGACATTGAGAGTATAAAGGAAGGCATTGTGCTTGATGAGGCATCGTATCATTCATTTGCTGTTAAATACGGAGCTATGTTTGAGGCGACGATAGGCGCTGAATCTTTGTACGAAATTTTAAAAAATCTGGACCTGAATAAATTTATAGAAAAAATTAAAGAGGAGCAGGAAGGTGCCCCTGCTGTACTTAGGGACAAGCTTAGGAAGCGACTCGCGCTTGCTGAAAATATGAGCCGCTCCGGCGTTCGGCCTGAGTGGATGTTTATGACGCGCCTTCCGGTTATTCCTCCGGCACTAAGGCCGATGGTGGCTCTAGAAGGGGGAAGACACGCGTCATCAGACCTAAATGATTTATATCGTCGAGTGATAAACAGAAACAATAGACTCAAGAAATTGATGGCTATTCAAGCGCCAGAAGTTATTTTGCGAAACGAAAAGAGAATTTTGCAGGAGGCGGTTGATGCTTTGTTTGACAACTCGATGCGTAGAGGGGGCGGTGTTTCTGGAATGCTTGGAGGAAGGAGAAGAACCCTTAAGAGCTTGGCGGATTATCTTAAGGGTAAGCAGGGGTACTTCAGACAAAACTTGCTAGGCAAACGTGTTGATTACTCAGGACGTTCCGTTATTGTCATTGGTCCTGATTTATTGCTTGATGAATGTGGTTTGCCAAAACACATGGCTCTTGAATTATTCCGTCCATTCGTTATAGCGGGCTTGTTAGAGCGCGAGTTGGCGTACAACATACGTGGTGCTGGGCGACTCATTGAAGATGGAGAGCCGGAAGTATGGGCAATCTTAGAAGAGGTGATAGAGGGGAAGTATGTACTCCTAAACCGGGCACCAACACTTCACAGGCAGGGTTTTCAGGCTTTTCGACCTGTTTTGATTGAGGGCAATGCCATCCAAGTACACCCAATGGTGTGTGCCGCTTATAATGCCGACTTCGACGGTGACCAGATGGCCGTTCACGTACCGCTCTCTGAAGAAGCTCAAATGGAAGCGCGAGAAATAATGTCGGCAAACAAGAACATCTTAAAACCCGGTTCAGGCGAAGTTATAACAAACGCACAACAGGACATAATATTAGGATGTTTCTGGATGACACAAATCATAGCAGGATCAAAGGGAGAGGGTAAAGCATTTCCAACCACAAACTCCGCGATAACAGCGTACGACTTCGGGGGGGTTGATCTACGTGCAAAAATCATGGTACTTCCGAGCGAAAATGAAAAATACTCTCAGTTTGAAGGAAAAATATTTGAAACAAGTGTCGGACGGCTTCTCTTTAACTCAGTATTGCCAAATGACTTTCCGTTCATAAATGAAGAAATAAACAAAAAGCGGATGAGCTCGCTTATTAATGAGCTTGTGCATAGATATAGTCTGGGCGGTATACCCGAAATACTCGATAAAATAAAATCGTTCGGTTTCAAATACGCAACTCTCGCCGGAGTCACTTGGAGTTTCTCTGATGTTCGCATCCCGGACGAGAAGAAAAGCATTGTGAAAGAAGGACAAGATTCTGTAAATGAATTATGGAGCCAGTACAATGATGGTCTCTTGACAGCAGACGAGAGAAAGAGATTGTCAATTGAAACGTGGAGCAAGGTAAGCGACAGAGTCAGAGATCTTTTGGTAGAAGGTATGGAGGACACTTCCCCAGTTCACAACATGATCACGTCTGGAGCTCGAGGATCTGTAGGTCAGCTACACCAAATGGCTGGCATGAAGGGTCTTATTGCAAACCCAAAGGGTGATACGATTGAATTTCCTATTATTGCGTCTATGAAAGAGGGACTCTCTCCCATTGAATATTTCGTTTCCACTCACGGTGCACGAAAAGGTCTTGCGGATACGGCGCTTAACACCGCAAACGCAGGCTATCTCACCCGTAAGCTATTCGATGTATCTCAAGATGTAATTGTAAACGAAGCAGACTGCGGTACGAAGGAGGGGGTTGTAATAAGGCAGATAACAGACGGCGGCGTCGGGGGTACACTTTCTGAGAAACTGGAAGGCAGGGTTCTTTCAGAAGACATAAAGGCAGGAAAAGAAACATTCAAAAGAGGACATATACTTACTCAAACGGAAGCTCAGGATATAGAAAATGCAGGCGTCACGGAAGTTTCTGTTAGATCTCCAATGACCTGTAAGACACTCCGCGGTGTATGCCAGCAATGCTACGGAACGGACTTAACCACGGGAGAGCTTGTCGACCTAGGGGAAGCTGTAGGAGTTGTAGCTGCACAAGCAATAGGTGAGCCGGGAACACAGCTAACAATGCGTACATTCCATACAGGTGGTGTCGCGGCAGAAGGCGGTGACATCACGATGGGACTTCCCCGTGTTACTGAAATTGTGGAGCGCAGGAAACCAAAGGTTCCTGCGGTGATTACTCGTGTTGACGGAGTAGTGACAAGTATAGAGAAGGACGGACAGGAAAGCGTGATATTTATTGCTGCTGAAGCAGGGAGTAAGGCAAAGAGAGATACTGAATATCGTGTGCACCCATCGAGGCGCATTCTTGTTAAAGAAGGGGACACAGTTAAGAAGGGAGATTTTATGACCGATGGATCTGCTAATATAGAAGACTTGTTTGATTATGCGGGAAAGAGTGTAGCGCAGGAGTATATCATTGACGAGGTTTTGAAGATTTACGAACTGCAGGGAGTATCCACTGCTCGCAAACACTTGGAAGTAATTGTAAAGCAAATGTTTTCTCGCATGAAGATAACCTCTGCTGGAGATACTTATTTCTCTGAGGGTGCTGTTGTAGAGAACGCAGAATTTGAAAAAGTAAATGCTGAAATGAATGCGGCAGGAAAAGAAGAGGCGAAGGGAAAGGTATTGGTGCTTGGAATATCAGAAGTATCACTATCGAGAACGAGCTTCCTTTCAACTGTTTCGTTCCAGCACGTAACTAGAAAAGTGATTGACGCGGCTGTATCTGGCGCTGTGGATCCACTTATTGGGCTTAAAGAAAATGTGATTGTAGGGCGAATTATTCCCGCGGGAACCGGATTTGAGGGAAGCAAGAAATACGAGATGATGAAAGAACTCCAGGAATCCCTAAGAGAAACGACAGAGGAAGAATACTAAAAGATTGTAGTACATTAGCCTTTTACAAAATATCTCAAGAAGGTAGCCCTTCCCTGCTTTTGTATAAAGTAGTTTCTAGATTATTATGGCTACTATGTATACAACAGCATGGAAAGTAGAAGACTCTATGTTAAAGACTTCCCACATAGTGGGGCACAGTACTATACAAAAGTCTCACCTCGAGGCAGGTGAGCTTTCAAGTATATGACCGATACAGTTCAGCAGATAAAAGACAAACTCTCAATTGTTGATGTAGTGTCGGAGTACGTGAAGCTTGAGCGTGCTGGATCCAGTCTAAAAGGCAGGTGCCCTTTTCATAATGAAAAAACACCTTCGTTTTTTGTATCTCCCGACAGAGGCTCGTATCATTGCTTTGGGTGTGATGTCGGAGGAGATATGTTTACCTTCATTCAGGAAATTGAAGGGGTAGATTTTAAGGGGGCGCTTCAAATGCTTGCAGACAAAGCAGGAGTACAGGTGGTATATGAGAAAAGTGAGAAGAGAGACGAACGCGACAGACTCTATTCGCTACTTGAAACAGCGGCGCTCTTTTTTGTACGGGAATTAGGTGAAAAGCATCCCGGGCGTGAAT
>Ga0210050_1001709_pt1 | contig 22634 bp, 26 predicted proteins | sample CryGey132114_all_FD_185463 | JGI IMG/M metagenome (GOLD analysis project Ga0210050, IMG submission 185463) | Groundwater microbial communities from aquifer - Crystal Geyser CG22_combo_CG10-13_8/21/14_all (SPAdes) (version 2) | ecosystem: Environmental > Aquatic > Deep subsurface > Groundwater ... | reverse complement strand
CCGCGGCAGTGAGGCAGGTTGTGCATCCGCAGTCCATTGCGAAAAATAAGCAGATTGCGCGTACATTCAAAGCGATTCGGGCGCGGCTTGCAAGGCAAAACCCCGAAGAAGATCGCAGAGCTGCGGTTGAAGCAAACCAATTATTTGAGCATACGCTTGATGTGCTGGGGCATACGGGAAAGCCGCTGGAAGAATTGCTTTCTGACATTCCGATTTGGCAATCGGTTACCCCGCAAGAGATTCTTGATGCGCGCAGCGTACGCGTGAATTTGGTGCATCGGCCGGGCATGCGATTTTCGCACGCGGATGCGGAACGTATTGTTACGGTGTTTGAAAAAGCGTTGACTGATTTGGGAATTTTATAAAAGAAACTTCAAACTTCTTATTTGTTTTTTTCATTTCATTTATATGTAGGAATTATCAGCGTTGTTTACCCCCTCAGACGGGGTAAACTTTTTCGAAAAAAGGAAAATACTCGGATTTCTTACATAAGCATGTATGAAGAAATTTGATTTGTCTGTATTTGGGACGATCGTTCTAAATAGGGACAAATCAAATATTATTAATAGACCATTCTTGTATAACAAAGGTATAACAAAATCAATAAACCATTCAAATATAACAAAAATGCAAAAAGGGTGAATAGATAATAAAGCGTTGAAGTAGTTCGTTGGTTCAAAACCGTGCCAGTTCGCTGCCCGAAGTGTTTCTGAAACCAATTTCATCGCTTTAAAAAGTAGACAACATTAAGGAATTCTTACACCGCAATTCTTCGCATAACGTCGCAGGTAGGGAAGGTCAGCTCATGGCTGGAGGAATTTGGATTTAGGGTTTGATAATTATTGTGTATAGAGAACTCTTTTGTGTGCCAGAGGTAAAAGTTGATTTTTTATTCCTTTTTATGTATACTGATTTATTATGTTAACTTTGCGGCTACAACGAACAGGACGAAAGCATGCGCCGAGTTTTCGCGTGATTGCAACCCCAAAAGGCAAGGGCGGCCCTAAAGGAAAACCAATTGAATATCTCGGATGGATGAATCCGCTGCTTAAGCAATTTTCTTTGAATAAAGAACGGATTTTGTATTGGATTTCACAAGGAGCTCAAGTGTCTGCAACATTGCATAATTTATTGATTAAGGCAGGTGTGATAACTGGCAAGAAAATCGCAAAACATCATTTTGTTTCTCAAACTCCTGCGCCTGAAGCGTCCACAGCGTCTGCAACACAATCTGCTGTTTCAAAAGTTGAAACTCTCTCTGCTACAACACAAGAAGCATCCGTAGCGCAACCCGTTACCCACGCACCAGTCCCGCTTAGCGGGACTGTGCGGGGTTCCGCCCCTTGGAGCCCCGAAAACAAAGGAGTCGCGGGTGTGAACCAGCGGGGCTCCACTTCCGAAATTACTGTTCAAGCCACTGAATCTGCTCCGACGGAATCAATACTCGAGCGAAAAGCAGAATAATCATTGTTATTTATGGGTTTCGTCTTCGCAAGAACTTTGTTCTTGCGAAGACCTACAGATTTCTAATGGGGTTGACCCAGCACCACTTTTTACCCAGAGTTTAGAATACAAAAGTGGTGCTGGGTTGACTTTTTTGAGAAGCGTGCCATAATACGCCTGCCTTGATGCATCATGCATTCAAGCCAGAGTCGAACCAAAGTAAATCAGAACGTACCTTTTATTGCTATGGCTACAGAAGCTTCTTACCAGGAATTTCTTGAATATCTGGTAAAGGGGATTGTTGATTATCCCGAAGATGTCTCGGTTGAGCGCAAGCTTGACGAGCGAGGTGTGCTTTTGACTTTGAAAGTCCACAAAGACGACATGGGAAAGGTCGTGGGACGCAGGGGAGCAACAGCCCAAGCGATTCGCACGCTCCTTCGCATTGTGGGCATCAAGAGCGATGCGCATGTGAACCTCAAAATCGAAGAGCCCGAAGGTTCTACATTTCAGCATCAGCAGTCAGTTGTTGAGTCAACGCCAGTATCAGCACCGACTTCAACGCCGGTTTCAGCAGCGCAGACCGTTGACCAGATGGTTGAAGATTTGAAGATATAAGATTATCAATGAATCAGAAAACGTCCCGCAGTAATGCGGGATGTTTTCTGATATACTCATAATATGAAGTTTGATATTATTACTATTTTCCCCGAAGCGTGCGAGTCGTATATGAAAACGTCCATTGTGGGCAGGGCTCAGCGCATGAAAAAAATCCGCGTTGCAATTCATAATTTGCGCGCGTGGACCATTGATAACCATAAAACTGTTGATGATAAACCATACGGCGGAGGCGTGGGTATGGTGATGAAAATAGAGCCATTGTATAAAGCAGTGCGGGCGTTGCGGCCGGACAAAAAAACACGCGTGATTTTATTATCTGCAAAAGGAAAATTATTTACCCAGCGTCATGCGAAACGTTTGACGCGTTACAGCCGCATCGTCTTACTGTGCGGGCATTATGAAGGTGTTGATGAGCGCGTTGCAAAGTACATTGCCGATGAGGAACTTTGTATAGGCGAGTATGTATTAACCGGAGGCGAACTTCCTGCTTTGGTGGTTGTGGATGCCGTAACACGATTGCTTCCGGGTGTTTTAGGCAAAGACGAATCAACGCGCGAAGAATCGTTCAGCATAGCAGGTGTACGCGAGTATCCGCAGTATACTCGTCCTGAAATATTCAAGCTTTCAGGCAAGTCGCGCCGGGTTCCCAAAGTGCTTTTATCAGGAAATCATGCGAAAATTTCAGCGTGGCGGCACAGCCATATGAAACCCCGTAGTGAATTCTCGACAGCGCTTTGCGCAAAAAGATATATAACACGTCGAGATATATAATCCGTCGAGAATCTACTACAGGGTGAAACCCCGTTACTGTTCCGTTTAACGAGTCTGGCACTGGGATAGGTTGATATTAAGCTGTTTTTGTGGTATAATTACACTATGTTCAGCAAAACCATACAAACTATCAAAACGTTTTTTGTCCCCAACCAGCAAAACGGGTTTATGCCGCATGCGCTTCGCACGAGAACTATTGCGTTGTATGTGTTGATTGTTGTATTTATTAAAAGCGTGTCATTGCTTTCGGGGCTCACGCTTCCCGCAACGCGGTTTTTCGCAGATGTGACATCCCAACTGGTTATTACGCTTTCCAATAACGAACGCGTAAAGCAAGGGCTTCAGCCGCTTGCGGAAAACGCGATTTTGGACAATGCCGCGATGCAAAAAGCGCAGGATATGATTGCGAACAAATATTTCGCGCACAATTCTCCGCAAGGCGTTGACCCGTGGTATTGGTTCAAAAAAAGCGGATACCAATATACCTACGCGGGCGAAAACTTAGCAATTGATTTTTTTGAAAGCAGCGATGTGGTGCGAGCGTGGAAGAATTCTCCTTCCCACTGGGAAAATTTAATCAATCAAAATTACAAAGATATTGGCGTGGCAGTGGCGCGGGGCAATATTGAAGGGTATGACACGACCGTGGTGGTGCAGCTGTTTGGCTCTCCAAAAGCAACAAAACCCGCAACGCAGCCAAGTATTTCGCCAAAACCTTCTGCGCGTCCGTCGCCCCGTGTTTCTCCTATAGCGTATACGTCGCCTGTTGCAACACCAGCGCCGAGCGTTGAGGGTTCTGCCATAGTTCAACCAGTGCAGCAAATCGTAGCAACTCCGACAAGCCAAACAACGATTTCGCATAAAATAGTGCGAACCGTTCCGACATTAGTTTCCAGTGTTATGGATACGGTTATGAATCCAACTATTATATTGGGAGCATTTTTAGCGTATTTGTTAATTGTTTTTGCGCTTGGCGCGTTTTCTAGATTGTATGCTTTCAAACCGCAAGCGTTGGTTGGTATGGCTATTGTGATTATTATCGTAACCAGCATGATTGCGCTTCCAGGCGTGAAAGACATTTTGCATACGCAAGCGCGCGCGCTTCCACCCATGCAAACCATGATGCCATAAATGATTTTTTGTATGCGTTCATATTCTTTTACGCATGAAGTGTGGCTGTTTGTAAAATATCTTGCAGGATATTTTTTATTGCTTTTGCCTGCGATGGTATTGCTTTTTGATGGCAGGGCTCTTGTTGCGCAAACGTGGTGGTATGCAACGCATATGGGCCTGCCTGATAAAGTGGTTATTTTTTCTCCACTTACTCACACAGCAAAGCCCGAGCAGGTTGTGAATATCAAGGACTATGAAGTTCTTTCTGGTATTTTCAAGGGAGATGTGAAAGCGTTTTTGATTGTTCCGAAAATCAAGATTTCCGCTCCGATTGTTTTTCCTGATACGGTTGACAATTCAGCGCTTCTTTCGTATTTGGAGCGAGGCGTAATTAAATACAAAGATACTTCGGAAATTGGCAAACAAGGGACAGCGATTATCTTGGGCCATAGTTCTGCGTATCCGTGGTATCGCGGGCAATATGGGTCTGTGTTTGCATTGCTTTCAAAATTGGAACCCGGAGACCAGTTCGCGATCTTTACGCAAGATAAAAAATTCGTGTATCAGGTGACGGATACGAAAGTGATTGTGCCCGGAGATTTAAAAATCGCGCAAACCGATTCCCAATCACATGTTGTTTTAATAAGTTGTTGGCCAGTGCGGACAAATAAGCTTCGTATGGTGGTAAACGCCGATTTGGTGGGAACGTTTTGAGCTGTCGATGCAATGCTTTCCTCCACATTTTTAGGAAAATATACGCCAATATTTAATAGATTGACTTTTAATTACTTATATGCTACAATATTCCTTGTAGAACAAATTTAATTTTTTAGGTGCTACCTTCATTTTTATGAAAAAATCTATAAAACAACTTATTGTGTTGGGATTAGCGCTTTGCGTTGGGTTTTTCCTTTTGGGAAGCAGTATGGCGAGCGCATACGACTATAATCAAAATCCGACTACATTTGGCGGCTTTCCTAAGGCAGGACAATTAAGAGTGTATTATAAAGATTTTCTCGGCGGGCCCGGTTATAGTATGAGTATTACCAAGAACGGCGTTTCTAAGAATTTTAATTTGCCTGGTTATGAAAGCCAAAATATAATAGATACCGGCATTCAAATCGTGTCGGGCGACATTATCACAGTAGATGTTGTTGAGGCTGATGCCGATGGAGGTGAGGCCGTCGGGTGGATTGGCGTAATGGATAACAAATGCGGAAGCGGATTGCCTGATGGCAATGGGGGGCACTTTGGGAAAGTAGACGTAACCCAATGGATTAGCTGGGCAAACCAGGCAGGAGAACCATTGGTTTCAAAGCAATGCTGGGGAGATTGGCCTGAATGGTCTGGTGACCTTGATTTTGATGATTTTTTCATGGTGTTTTCGTATGTTCCCCAACAGGCAGTTCAGCCCACAGTTGATTTGAAGGTCAATGGACAAGATTCTTCAATTACCCTGCAAGCCCCTGCAAGTTACACATTAACTTGGACAAGCGCTGATGCCACATCATGTTCTGCATCAAACGCGTGGTCAGGTAATCAATCCTTGAGTGGTTCCCAGTATTACTCAAATATAGCCCAAGGCACGTACACTTACACTTTGACCTGTACAGGCGCCGGCGGTTCGGCGTCGGACAGTGTTACGGTATATGTGACTGCGTATGCGCCTTTGACAAGTATACTTTCAGTGAGCAAGCTTTCGCGCGACACTGCAATTACCGCTGTTTTAACATATTATGAAAATCTGTACACAGTTCCGGGCAGAGAAGTTGAATTCACTATCAGTGTGACCAATACGGGTTCTGTTACAGCGTCGAATGTGATTGTGCAGGATGTATTGCCTGCAGGCCTCACATATGAAATTGGAACAACCTTTATTGATGGAAATGTATCTGCAGAAGGTATAGTGAATAATGGCATTGCGTTGGGAAGCATGAGCGCAGGACAAACCAAGGTTGTGCGTTTTCGCGCGTTAGTCAATAGCAGCGCAAGTTTTGCGCAAGCAATTACCCAAATAATCAATACTGCTTCAGCTCGCGCGGATAATGCAACAATAAATTCCGATACCGCGACGGTGTGGGTAATGAAAGGTCAAGTATTGGGCGCGTCAACAGTTGATACGGGCGCGGATATTGCCACAGTTGTGACATTTGCCAGCACAGGATTCGGAGCGGTAATGTTGGGCGCGTACCAAATCGGGCGCAGAATGTATTGGAAAAACCGCATTGCGTTGTTGCGCAAATCAATCAATACATAATTCATTGTGTTTCATATGCAAACACCCCGCAGTACTGCGGGGTGTTTGTGATTACATTCGTGTTATTTTTCTAAAAAATGGTTTACAATATATATACCCTGTAGTGTCATGCCAGAGGCAGATCCGCCTTTGGCGGAAAAATGCGACTGCCTTAACAAAAGAATTCCATGCATGTTACGTATACAACTTGGTAAATTGATATAAGAAAAGCACCAAATCCCAAGCACCAAATTCCAAACAAGCACCAAATTCTAAATTCTAACGTTCAAAACAGTTTGAAATTTGTATAAAATAAAACCAGAAATACGGCATCAAATTCTGTCGCATTTCTACTACGGGGTATACATATGCGCTGGGTAAGAGTTATTATAGGATTGGTGTATCAATGTGTTGTGAAACCGATTTTGTTTTTGTTTGACGCGGAAAAGGTACACACGAATGTTGCGCGTCTGGGCAGCAGCATTGGAAAATTTGGTTTGGTGCGTTGCGCATTCCGGTATGATAACCCGATACTGGAGCAAACAATTGATGGCGCGCATTTTAAAAATCCAATAGGGCTTGCGGCTGGGTTTGATTACGATGGGTATCTCGCGCATAGTATGGGAAATGTTGGATTCGGTTTTTCAACCATAGGGACAGTAACCGCATTGCCGTATGAGGGAAATGTCAAACCACGTTTGGCGCGGCTCCCGCGTTCGCAATCGCTTTTGGTAAATAAAGGATTTAAATCGCAAGGCGCAAAAGCAATTGCGCAACGTCTTGACCAGACGCGTTTTGGCAGCGCGCTCGTAGGCATAAGCGTGGGAAGTTCAAACGTGCCACAGATTGATACGGTTCAAAAAGCTATTGATGATTATGCGGCAACGTTTGTTGTGTTTAGCACAAAGCCCTACGTGTCATATTTTGAATTAAATATCAGTTGCCCGAATGTTGCGATTGGCGAGTCCTTTCTTAATCTTGCGCATTTTGAAGCATTATTGATGCGTATTCAATTACTTGGCATTGCGCAGCCAATATATGTTAAAATGCCAAATGAAATTGAATTCAATAACGCGCAAGCGCTCATGGCGCGCGGACTCAAATATGGTATGAAAGGATTTATTTTTTCCAATTTAGTCAAAGACCGTACCAACCCCGCGTTTGACCAAAAAGAAATTAAAGCATTCGCGAAGTATAAAGGCAATTTCAGCGGGCGTCCGGTAAAAAATAACGCAAATACATTAATTCGTTTTGCGCGCGCGTTCGTTGGTGACCGCGCGACTATTATTGGATGCGGAGGGGTGTTTTCGGCCACTGATGCGTATGAGAAAATAACATGCGGAGCTGACCTCGTGCAATTGATTACCGGGATGATTTACCAAGGTCCGCAACTCATTGGGCAGATTAATGAAGGCATGGTGAAATTGCTTTGTCGGGACGGATACGCATCTCTTCAAGATGCGCGCGCTGCCGCGTTTGAGCGTATGGAATAATGAGAATGTTTTTATATGTACATAGTGCAAATACTTAACGGATTTTTATCGCTGGCGTTGTGGATTCCGTTTGGAATCGGTGGGTGGGTATTAGGGTTAGCAAGTCCACATGTTCCTGTTGCGATACGCGAGCCTGGTATTGTGTATTCAGTCAAACAAGCAGAAAGTTTGGGATTGGATGCGCAGCAAACATACGCGGATATTTTGGATACTTTGCATCCGCGTTATGTTCGGCTTATTGCGTATTGGGACCGTATTGAGAAACAACAGGGTATATACGATTTTTCAGAAATGGACGCGTTTGTTGCCGCGTCAGAACAACATTATGTGAAACTCATGTTGGTTGTTGGGCAAAAAGTTCCGCGTTGGCCCGAATGTCATATTCCATACTGGGCAATGAACGTTTCGCAAAGCAACAGGGAAAATGCCGCATTGTTGTATATACAAGCATTTGTGGACAGATACAAAGATTCTACTGCAGTTGAATTTTGGCAAGTGGAAAACGAGCCTTTTTTTGGTTTTGGCGTGTGTCCCAAGGACGATGCGAAGTTTTTTAACCAAGAAATACAAATGGTTCGTTCGCGCGACCCAAGGCCGATTATTGTGACTGCCAGCGGCGAAATGGACCCATGGATTCAGGCATTTCGCGTTGCGGATGCAGTGGGCGTGTCGCTGTATCGCAGGGCCGCGTGGCAATTAGGGCCTGCGCATATCACGCTTGATTATCCGCTTCCGCCGCTTTTTTATTATCTGAAAGCCAAAGCGATGTCAGCGATATTTCATAAACCCGTGATGGTTGTTGAGCTTCAGCTTGAACCATGGCTGGTGACTGATTTATCCAAGGCATCGCTTGATACGCAGTTTGCATCAATGTCGTTTGATAACTTTGTTTCAAATCTTTCGTACGCTGACCATACGCGTATTCCGCGCGTATATATGTGGGGAGTTGAGTGGTGGGAATGGCTTCGAGCCCGCCAGCATCCTGAATTTTTTGATTATGTCCGTCATAAGTACTTCTTTGTACAATAAAATCCGCGCGTTTTTTTCAAGCAGAGCGATAAACAGCATCGTGTTTTTCCTACTGGCATGCTGCGGCGTATTTTTGTTTATTATTATGGAACGATACGCTCGGTTGAGCGCGGTGGCGAATCTTGTTGCGTCCGTTCCGTGGTTTGGCATATGTTTGGTTGCGAGTTTTCCGTTTGTTGTGTATGGCATCGCGGCTTTGCGATGGAAATACATTTTGCGAGGGTATGGATATGCGATTGCGTATAAGAAATTATTGCGTGCTTCATTGGAGAGCGCTGCGGTTTCAATCATATTGCCTTCGTTTCAAATATCGGGCGAAACGTATAAAGCTGTTGAAACGCAAAAATGGGGTGTTTCTAAACCAGCTGCGTTCGCATCGGTGTTTTTTGATTTTTTCATTGTGTTTTGCGTCAATACCATCGGCGGATTCGCGCTTTTGGCATATATTATTATCAAGGGATGGCGCGGCATTTCTCTCGTAAGCGGCATCGGAACTGTCGTATTTTTGATTGTTGGGATTTTATTAGCGCGTATGGTGGTTAAACCCGGATGGTTTACCCGTATGATGAAAAAATCTGTTCCTTTGGATGAACGAAACCTGGAATCAGTAGGGCTTTTTGATTACGGCATTTCATTTTTCATGAAAAATGCGCTTCGGTACGCGTATATTGGTGTGGCAATTTCCGCAATCGGATTTTTTTGGGAAGTTGTGCAATTAAGCATCGTAGCTTCTTTTGTGGGTATTGGCATAACGCCTTTGGCGATTGCCGTGTTGTATGTTGTTATTAATTTCTTTAACAGCGTGCCGGTATTTGGAGGTATTGGGTTTGGCGAGGCGGGCGCATTTCTTGCAGGCGCATCGCTTGCCATTCCCGACGCGCAATCTATGGCCTTGATGGCGCTTCTTCGTTTGCGTCAGGTGGTGATTCTTGTTGTGGGAGGCGGGAGTATTGCGATTTCACGCATATACAAAAAACTTTGGCCAATGCCGAAGACCTTGTAGTTGAAAAATCTCTTTCTGAATTCATTATCGAATTAGTTAGATAGTACATGTTATATTTCACGCGCATTTTTTTGTTCTGGGTTTTGGAAAAATCTGCGCACGGTTTTAAGCACAATGCTTGCGTCCAGTAAGAGTGATTGGTGTTTGAGGTAATACAAATCGTATTCAAGTTTTTCCTTCGCGTCTTCAAGCGAAGCCCCGTACGGATAATTCAACTGTGCCCAGCCCGTAATGCCGGGTTTGACCGTGTGGCGCAGGGCGTACAAAGGAATGCGCGTTTGAAGCTGGGAAACGAATTCAGGGCGCTCCGGACGCGGACCCACGAATGAAAGATTTCCCAACATAATGTTGAACAGTTGCGGCAATTCGTCAAGGTGCGTGTAGCGCAAGAGATTTCCTATGCGCGTGACGCGCGAGTCGTGCGGTTCAGCCCATTGCGGACCGTGCTGTTCTGCGTTTTGAACCATGGTGCGGAATTTATACAAAGAAAATACCATGCCGTGTTCGCCTGCGCGTTTTTGCGAATATAGAATTCCACCTCGCGATGTTAGCGCGACGAGAAGCGCGATGATGATGTACAGCGGTATGCATACTACCGCGCACACGCAGGCAACGCACTGTTCGCTTGCGGTTTTGAAAATGTCAATAGTCCGCGGTTTTTCCTCAAGCGATGCGATGAGATTCCATGCGACGCGCGGGTCATCCAAAAAAATTCTTCCGAGTTTTTGTTCATAAAATGTTTGCGCGTCAAGCATTTTGATGCGAGGCGATTCAATTGATTGCGGCAAGGCGTTAAACATTTGCGTAAAAAGTTCCGGAGTGGTGACAATCGTTTGAACTTTCTCGCGAACAGCGATTGCATATATGGTTTCCGAACACGTGTCAGTTTCAACATTGGCTGTAATTGGCTGTATTCCGTATTCGGGGTGCGTTTCCAATACGCGGATAATGCGTTTACATTCAGGCGACGAACCTACTATAAGCACTCGCTCGCGCAGATTTGTTTCTAATGTGGTTTCCGCAACCATGCGCCATATAATGAACAGCAATGAAAATATAACCCAAAAAAGCAAAAGCGTTCCGCGCGGGCTGAATTGGGGATTGATGCGTGAATAAAAATACAAAAAACTTGACGCGCCGAGCAAAAACATAAATAAGGATGCAATAGTGGGGACCAGCCAATCTATTTTTCTGGCGTTATATGACCCTAAGGTATACAGTTGCATGGCGTAACATACAGCCATAAAAAACAGCATAAGTATGCCAAATGGCAAAATATGCATTACCAGAATAGGCAAGAACTTTGAAATGCCCCAGCGTATGAGCAATGTGAAAAACAGGCTGAGCCAGTATACAGCCGCGTCGCCGAAAATTAGAACAAGCACCCGTTTCATAATGGTGCTTGTATTGTAAATCATTCTTTTATATGGCACAATGGAAAGATAAAATAATAAACATATTACAATATGACAAAGCTCATTGCTTTTTTGAAACAAAATGCCATAAGCATTTTCGCGTTCGTTGCGCTGGGAGCCATTGTTTGGTTTGGCGCTGCGCATTCGCCAATACAGGCGCCCGTGAAAGCGCCAGAGCAGCAAATTAGCCCAGTGCCATCAAGCCAGGCAATTACACAGCCGGACATAACCGGATTTGCGTTTGAAGGAAATGCGAACGCCCCAGTGACTATTGTGGAATACGGCGATTATCAGTGTCCGTTTTGCATGCGTTTTTATGAAAATACATTTCCGCAATTAAAAACCGATTACATTGATGCGGGAAAAGTGAAATTCGTATGGAAAGATTTTGTGTTGTTCACTCAACCTTCTCAAGGTCCGGATTCCCAGTGGGCTGCTGAGTCAGCGCAATGCGCAAACGACCAGGGAAAGTTTTTCGCGTTCCATGGCGCGCTTATGGCGCTGCATCTTGACGAAACAAATCCGGATTTGACTATGGCGCAGCTAAACGGATTTGCGCAAAAATTCGGATTGAATCAGCAAACGTTTGCGGCGTGTATGAGCAATCATACATACTCGAACCGCGTATCCGCGTCGCGCGACGAAGGAGCCGCGTTGGGCATACGCGCCACACCCTCGTTTTGGGCGAACGGCACGATTATTGAGGGCGCGGTACCAATTGATACATTTGCAGCAAAGATTGACGCTATGTTGAAAAAATAAAATGCGAAATATGGTAAAAGTGTATTCAACGCCGTGGTGTCCGTATTGCGAAATGGCGAAAAAATTCTTGGAGAAACATAGTGTGCAGTTTGAAGATATTGATGTTGCGCAAGACGAACAAAAACTTCAGGAAATGGTAAAAATCTCAGGTCAAATGGGCGTGCCGGTAATTGATATTGACGGAAAAATCATGATTGGTTTTAACCAGGGGAAACTTGAGGAATTGCTCGACCTTTCCGCAAACCAATGGCAAACTAAGCAATTTGCATAAGATATATGGTGCCGGTATTGATTATCGGTGTTTCAGCTTCAGGGTGTTCAGCTGCAATTTATTGCAGCAGGCGCGGCATACAGCCATTGCTGGTTGGTGTTGATTTCGGCGGCGAAATGGCGCTTTCCGGAGAAGTGGGAAATTATCCGGGGTTTGGCGCAACCAACGGCATTGAACTTGTAAGAAAGTTTTCAAACCATATCAAAGCGTATGACATTGAGCCGGAACTTGGCGTGCGTATCACATCGCTTCGCCAAGTAGAAAACGGGTTTGCTGCGCAAGGATGGAAATGGTCTCCGGAACATGTGGTGTCATACGAGGCAAAAGCAATTATCATTGCTACGGGAACGCGCCCGCGCGAATTGGGTGTTCCGGGCGAAAAAGAATTCCGCGGCAAGGGATTAAGTTATTGCACGGTATGCGACGGCCCGCTTTTCAAAAATAAAATAACTGTGACCATTGGTGGGGGAAATTCCGCGAACGAATCAGGGCTTATGCTTGCTGATATTACGTCGCATGCGTATGTGATAACGAAAAATCAAGCCATGAAGGGCGATACATTGCTGATTGAACGATTAAAAAATCATCCAAAAGCGACGATTGTCACAAATGCGTTTACCACAAAAATCATTGGCGCTGATTTTATCAGCGCAGTGGAATACAAAGATGCGACCTCAGGGGAAATAAAGACTATTGATGCGCAGGGTGTATTTGTGCATATTGGCATGCTTGCAAACACGGATTTCGTGATGCCAGAACTTGAACGCGCGCCGCAAGGAGAAATTATTGCCGATTCGTTGTGCAAAACAAATATTCCCGGGATTTTTGCAGCAGGGGACGTGACCAATTTTCCGTATCGTCAGTTGGGCATTGCGTCGGGTCAAGGAATCGCGGCAGCGCTTTCGTGCGTGGACTATCTGAATAAACTACAATAGGACATGAAGGAAATAAAAGACTACAATATAGACAATTTTGTTTCCGATTTTTGTTCTTCTGTATGGAAAGATTTGAAAAACAGAGGCGTTATTGGGATTGGTGTGACGGGGAGTTATGCAAGAGGTAGTTATTCGAGATCTCGCCCAGATATCAATTTTGCAGTTTTTGTTGAAGAGACGAAGACAGAAATACTTCTTGGCATAATGAAAGTACTTTCGAGATTAGATAAGAAGTATTCAAGAATTTTCAACTTGCATCCGGAATTTCATCCGGAACGTTTTACATTCCCATGGCAGAGAGACTCAAGTAAACCAGACCTTTTCTTTAAAGTCGCCATTTTTCCTCTTGCAGACAAAAATCTCCCAATGCCATTCGGGAGACCGGGTTTTGTTATAGAAGGGCATCGAATATCCATCAAGATGTTTTATGGAAAAAATATCTTAGAAGATGTAAAGATTTCTACGAACAACAGGGAAGTTATTTCTGGGTGTAGTTATGTTTTGCAGCAATGGGCAAAAGCCATTCAATTAACTCCACTTTCGTATTCCTCAAATAGGGACACTGATTTATTTTTCAATGAATCCTTATCATGGGGGAAAATAGCAATTCAGCAATATGCGTGGATTGAGGGTGTTAAACGAGGTTTAAACTTTTCAAAACACAAAGATAGATTATTTATTTTTGATAAGATTCATAATAAAGAAAAATTGCGAGGATTTTTTCATATTCCTTCCCGAGAACAAAAGATGGTTAACCTTATTTTAGATGCAAGGAAGAAGTATTCTCTTTTGAAAAACAATAGAGTTATGGCGGTTAAAATTTATAAGAACGCGGTTCACTTACTGAATTTTTTTCTTTCAGAAACAAAGATCGCACTTCAAAACCTAAAAGCATAAGCGTAGGCTATTTGAATACGCTGCCGTAAATGGCGCATCCCATACGAATGGTTGTTGTTTTATATAATGTACGTAGCGCTCATAATGTGGGTTCTATTTTCAGAACTGCGGATGCCTTGGGTGTTGAAAAAATATTTTTGTGTGGTATTACACCAAAACCCGGCAAGGCAGGTCCATTGGCTTCGCTTCGGGCAGGCAAAGATTTGGCAAAAACAGCATTGGGTGCCGAGCGTACCGTGCCTTGGGAATATGCGAAACGAACAAGTGACTGCTTAAAGCGTTTAAAAAAGCAGGGATTTCGCGTTGTTGCATTGGAGCAAAATAAGCGCGCAGTTGACATTCGGATGTTTAAAACGCCAAGTACTCTTGCGTTAGTCGTGGGAGCTGAAATAACGGGCATTTCAAAACAGATTCTTGCGCAGTGTGATACAATAGTACAAATACCAATGTTTGGCAAAAAAGAATCGTTAAATGTATCGGTTGCATTCGGTGTTGCGGGATATTGGATAAAATTAAAACAAGATAAGGATTGAGTTGTATATGATTCCTGACGATTTACTTGTTCTGAACATACAACAAAAACAAGAGGTTTATGTAAGGCTTCGCAGTATCACTCTTGATATAATGAAGGTATGCGCCGAGTCATTTTGGAAGTGGAACCTAGGTGTTGCCTACAAGTTTGGTGAAAAGATACAGCAGGCATTTCGGGACAGCGGTAGTGCCTTGGATTATAGGTCATATGTGGCTTGGCACGTTCTGATGGGTAGTAACCCCTCATACTCAGAGATTACAGCCTTAGATTTTAGCGGGGAAAATAGTGTAGAAGCATTCTTACTGAGAGAATTGGATGCGCTACAGAGAGATCCAGAGTATCTAGAGCGAATTGAAAAAACGCAACGAGGAGTTGATTTTACATAAAACATACTTTTGGGGAAATACATTCATCGTTTCGCTAAATTAATATTAAATATTATGGATAAACCACTTCGTATTGCAATCAACGGATTCGGTCGAATCGGACGACTTGTGTATCGCTTGGGGTTCGGCGACCCTGATTTTGAATTTGTCGCGGCAAATGATTTAGGCGATGCGGATAACATGTTGTATTTGCTTATGCATGATTCGGTGTACGGCGCGTACACGAACGATGTTTTATTGGATAAAACCCAAGAGCAAGTCGGCAAGGCAATGAGTCCCGCGCAATTGGTTTCTAACGGCAAGGCAATGCATTTATTTCAGGAAAAAGACCCGCTTAATTTGCCATGGAAAGATTTGAATATTGATGTGGTGATTGAATCTACCGGTGTATTTGAATCATTTGAAAAAGCGCAGGTGCATATTCAAGCCGGAGCAAAACACGTGATTTTATCAGCTCCAGCAAAAGACGAAGATGGTCCGAACGGCAAAACTGTTTTGATGGGAATAAATGAAGGCGATCTGGCGACCTGTTCCATAAGCTCCAATGGTTCATGCACCACAAACTCCGCGCATCCGGTGATTCAGATTCTACATGAAAAACTTGGCATTAAAAAAGCGATGCTTTCAACCGTGCATGCGTATACTGCAACGCAAAACCTCGTGGATGGGCCAGTGAAGGGCTCTGATTTTCGGCGCGGCAGGGCAGGAGCGCAAAACATCGCGCCGTCAACAACCGGAGCTGCTGTTGCGGTCACGCGCGCAATTAAAGAATTGGCTGGAAAGTTTGATGGCATTGCGTTTCGCGTTCCGGTTGTGGCAGGATCTGTTTCAGACATCACGTTCGTGGCGTCGCGCCCCACGACAATTGCGGAAGTAAATCAGATTCTTATTAATGCGAGCAAAGACCCGCGATGGAGCGTGATTTTGAAAACAACTGACGAGCAGATTGTTTCGTCGGATATTATTAGCCAGCAATACGGAGCCATTGTGGATTTAAACATGACGAAAGTAGTTGATGGCGATTTGGTCAAAGTGCTTTCGTGGTATGACAACGAAATGGGATATACGCGAACATTGTTGGAGCATATGAGGAAAATAAAACATGTATTATAAGCTGTGACTTTTTACATTCCCCTAAATGCAACTGAATATTAAATCATAATATAGGTATTATGAACACAATAAAAGGATTACGTACGCCAGACACAGTCGAATCAATTCCATTGGAAAAACTTATTGAACTGGCTCGTAAGGGAAGAGAATTAATGCGGATAACAGGTTGTGCTACGAGCGTGGACGGGGACTTGAGTCTTTTGGAGTATGGGGACGAAAAAGTAAAGAGGAGTATATGTTTGAGAATTCTTAAAGTTTGCCGTAATTCTTGTTTATTGGCTATTAGTGATAGAACGGAAGCGTCGTTGAAAAAAGATTTTGAGGATGGAAGAACGTTTTACGCAAATGGGCGAGATGGTTTGGAACAAAAAATTAAGGAATTAGGTATGTTGTACGATTTTGTGGAGAAAACTTCATTTTTGAAGACGATTGAATAATATAAGGATTAGCTTTTTATGCAATATTATTATGTTGTATTTAGCCTCTGATCATCGTGGGTTTGCCTTAAAAGAAAAAACAAAAACGTATTTGGCGCGCAAAAACATTGCATACAAAGATGTCGGGGCGTTTTCGTACAATGCAACGGATGATTATCCGGATTATGCCGAAGCGTTAGCGCATGAAATTTTGGCCAGTACGGGTGGGCGTGGTATTGCGCTGTGTGGTTCCGGAGCGGGTATGAGCATCGCGCTCAATAAGTTTGACGGGATTCGCGCAGGGTTGGTACAAGGCCCTAGAATGGCGCAGAGCCAAAAACAAGACGATAACATCAATGTATTAGTGTTGCCCGCAGAGTTTGTTTCTGAAGCCGATGCGCTGGAGAGCATTGATCGGTTTTTATCAGCATCGTTTAAAATAGATCCGCGGTACCAAAAACGATTGGATAAAATACAGGAAATAGAAAAAACAAATTAAGATGTTGATTCTGCTTGTATGATTGAAGTTATTCCCTCTGTCAATAGGGCAACATGGATGGAAGTTGACGGCGCAATCCATATGATTGAAGGCGCAAGCGATTGGGTCGAAATTGATGTGTGCGACGGAACGCTGTCCAAACATGCGACATGGAACATTCCCGCGGACCTTAAGACGCTTCAGGCAAATCCGAAATTGCATATCGCGGCGCATTTGATGGTGAAACACCCCGAGCGTTTTATGCAACAATGGATTCGCGCGGGCGTGCGCAGAATTATGGTACAGTGGGAAGGAATACGAACAACGGGTTTGGGATTTTTGTTTTCGGGTTTGCAAAAACGAAAAATCATCCGCGCGATGCAGGAAACATGCAAAGAGAATTGGGTTGAGTTTGGGGTTTTTATTGCGCGTCAGACGCCGGCACATGCGATACAAGATATATTGCCGTTTGTTGACGTGGTTGGAATTTTGAATGTTCAAATCGGCAAAAGCGGAGACGCGTTTGACCCGCGCGACCTTGAAAAAGTCCAAGCGTTTCGCGCGCGCGTAAATGGTTTGCATTACAAAATACAATGGGACGGAGGAGTGAATATGGATACGATTATGACATTGCAGCAAGCAGGCGTTGATATTGCCGCTTCAACGTCGTTCGTATTTGGCGCGTCAAACCCGGCGCAAGCATTGGAATTTTTGCGGCGGCAAGCCATTGGCGTTCATACGTACTAATATGAAGCGTAAGATTTCATAGCGTTGTTTACGCTTCAAAATGATGAAATTGGTTTCAGAAACACTTCGGGCAGCGAACTGGCACGGTTTTGAACCAACGAACTACTTCAACGCTTTATTATCTATTCACCCTTTTTGCATTTTTGTTATATTTGAATGGTTTATTGATTTTGTTATACCTTTGTTATACAAGAATGGTCTATTAATAATATTTGATTTGTCCCTATTTAGAACGATCGTCCCAAATACAGACAAATCAAATTTCTTCATGCCTTACATATATACTACGACATGCTATTGTAATTTATAAGAAATCCAGTGCTTTTCTTTTTTCGAAAAAGTAAACAACGCTGATAATTCTTACATATGAAGCATACGATTGAAGAAATTCAAAAACTCGCAACAGATATTCGAAAAGATGTTATTCGTATGGTGTCGCATGCGGGTTCAGGGCATGTGGCTGGCGCGTTGGGTATGGCGGATATTTTTGCAGCGCTGTACAGCGAAATTGTGCACCATGACCCGAAAAATCCATTATGGGAAGACCGTGACCGCGTGGTTGTTTCAAACGGCCATATTTGTCCGGTGCTGTATGCGACATTGGCGCACGCAGGATATTTTCCGCAAAGCGAACTGATGACGTTTCGGGAGTTTGGCTCGCGGCTTCAAGGCCATCCGTTTCGAACCTCGCTTCCGGGTATTGAAACAACCTCGGGCCCATTGGGGTGCGGTATTGCGCAAGCAATCGGCATGGCATTGGCCGCAAAGCTCGATAATAAAAAGTATGATATATGGTGCATTGCGTCTGACGGGGAAATGGATGAAGGAAATACTTGGGAAGCATTGATGTGCGCTGCGAAATACGGCTTGAACAATCTGACCGTGATTGTTGACCGTAATAATATCCAAATTGACGGGTTTACGGAATCAGTAATGCCGCTTGAGCCCTTAAAAGAAAAATATGAAGCGTTCGGCTGGTATGTGCTTGAGATTGATGGACATAACATTGCTGCAATTATTGACGCGTGCGCTATGGCGCGGTCAATTTATGAAAAGCCGGTTATAATTATTGCGCACACGATTCCGGGCAAAGGCGTTGATTTTATGGAATTTGACCCCGAGTGGCATGGTAAGAGCCCTGATTTGCAAGAAACCGAACATGCGTTGAAGGAATTGCGAACACTTAAAGGAACAATTGAAGAAATGTAATTACTATGCTGAATACGCTTTTATATCTTAATCAGAATTTGTTTACGCAGCAGCTTGAGCGTAGTTCCATGCGCGCGGGGTTCGGAAGCGCGTTGCTTGAGCTTGGCAATACGCATCCCAATGTAGTGGTGTTGACTGCAGACCTGCGCGCTTCTGTGCAATGCGATGCGTTTCGCAATGCGTTTCCCAATCGTTTTTTTGATGTTGGCGTTGCGGAACAGGACTTGGTAACTATTGCATCGGGCATGGCAGTATCGGGTAAAGTTCCTTTTTGCGTTTCGTATGCCGTGTTTTCTCCCGGCAGGAATTGGGAGCAAATCCGCACCACTGTTGCGTATAATAATGTGAATGTGAATATTGTCGGTTCGCATGCAGGGCTTATGACCGGCCCTGACGGCGCTACGCATCAAATGACCGAAGATATTGCTTTGATGCGCGCGATGCCCAATATGGATGTGGTAACGCCGTGCGACGCGATTGAAGCAAGTAAGGCAACGCGCGCGATTGCAGATGTGAATCATCCTGCGTATTTGCGGTTGGCGCGTCCGGATGTAGCAATTATTACCACGCAGGATACTCCATTTTCCATTGGCGTTATTCAAGCGTTTTGGGTTCATGACAATCCGCAAGCGACCGTTTGCGCGTGCGGTGATATGGTATATTACGCGTTGCGCGCAGCATACGAATTGGAACAACAAGGAATTTGGGTTGAGGTGTTAAACATTTCCACAATAAAACCTCTGGATACCAAAACACTTTTAACCTATGTTAAAAAAACCAATCGCGTGGTTACCGTAGAAGACCATCAAAAAGCAGGGGGCATGGGAAGCGCTGTTGCGGAATTTTTGTGTGAAAATTATCCGGTTCCTATGATATTGATTGGCGTTGACGATGCATTCGGCGAATCAGGGCAGCCAGAACAGTTGCTTGAAAAATACGGACTGGGCGTTCATCATATCAAACAGGCAGTTGAACATATTATTAAAATCAAACAACCCGTATGAAAAAGAAAAGACAGGGGAAAAGCAAAAATTTCACCCACGCACCAGTTCCGCTAAGCGGGACGGTGCGGGGTTCTGCCCCTCGGAACCCCGAAAACAAAGGAGCCGCGGGTGTGAACCCGCGGGGCTTCACTACGGGATTTGATGTAATAACTTTAGGAACAGCAACTCTTGATGTGGTCATGCATGTTGTCGCATCGCTTCACCGCGTTGTGAAAATTATTGCGTCCGGCGATATGCAGTGTTTCCCGCTTGGGTCAAAAGTTGAAGTTCAGTCAAGCAATATGCACATTGGTCCCGGGGGCGGCGCGACAAACGCAGCTGTGACTTTTTCGCGCCAAGGTTTTAAAACTGCATGCATTGCCGAAGTTGGCAAAGACATATTTGGTGCGTTGATTGTTGAGCATATGCGCAAAGAGAAAATTCAGCCGTTTTTTTCCGTCAATACACAACTTCCCACTGCCTTGAGCATGGTTGTAGTTCATCGTGAAGGAGAACGTACGGTATTCGTGCATCGCGGCGCGTCAGCTAATCTTTCGTACAGCGAGATTCCATTTGCGGATATTGAAGCAAAATGGGTGTATTGCGCGCCCGGAGGCATGCCGCATCGGATGGTTGACAGGGCACTTGAGCATTTTCATCGCAATGGGTCGCGTGTAGCGTTGAACCCATCAAAACGGCAATTGAAATTGGGAATAAAAAAACTAAAACCGTTGCTGGATATGGTTGATGTTTTAGTGCTTAATCAAGAAGAAGCATCGTATCTTACCGGCATTTCACAGGAAAACGAACAAAAAATATTCAAAACATTAGATAAGGCAGTCAAAGGAATTGTGGTCATGACACGCGGGCCAAAAGGGCTTGCGGTTTCAGATGGAAAACATGTATGGACCGCAGGCATATACAAAAACAAACGCATTATGGACCGTTTGGGAGCAGGCGACGCGCTCGGTTCCGGGTTTGTTGCGGGATTAATGCGCAGCCGCATGGTTGGCGCTCCATTTTCTGATGCCGCAATCAAGCGCGCAATCAGATTGGGAAGCGCCAACGCAACATCAGAAGTTGAGCAACTGGGAACGCAAACAGGAATTTTGACTCAAAAGCAATTTGAAACGCAAGCGCGATGGGGAAAACTCAAAATCACACGCACAGACGCATAAGGTCATATGGAATCATTTGAAACAATTGCGCAGATTTTGAAAACCGATAAAGATATTATCAAAAACGTGGCTGCGTATGCAGAGCGTTTTTCGGGGAAAATAAATGTGCCTGATACGCTCGTTGCCCATATGCAAAACGCAGTGCAGGCAACATGCAGGGCATTGGCAATTCCGCAGGATGCGGGCTCCAAACAAGTATGGGATTCATTGGAGCAAAAAGTTGCGCAGCATGAAACGCTTTTACGTGCGGCCATAGGTATCGGAAACGAATGGGCAGACGAGTCGTACCAAAAAGTTTTGGATTTTGCATATGCATATGTTAAACCGGGCCGCGGGCTGTTTTTAAAAAACGAAAAAGCGATTGAGCTTGTCAGACAAAATCCTCCTGTTGAAATCATGCGGTTTTTAGGATATAGCGATGTGGAGGCGATGATTCAAAACGAAAATATTTTTGATATTTTTTCCAGTTTGCGTTTTGGCGAAAACCAGCAGTGGTTGAACACCGTATTTTTCAAACCGTATGCGGATTTACAGCCCAGTGATTTTGAAGAACGCGATGTGCAAATAAGAACGCTTCCGCAAAAATACGCTTCGCTTGCGCAATCATTCATAAAAAAGAAATACCATAATTTGAGCCACTTGAAAGAACTCGGGTTGTTGTTCATTATTCCAAACGCATGGCACCAGGCAGGACAGCTGATGAAAATCACGACGTTAGCCGTGCATTATTTGTACGAGATTTCGTTTTACGCTGACATTGTCAAACAATACGCAGCCGACACAGATTCGTTTGCGCAAAAGCTTATATCATTATTGCGTGGCGATGTGCTTGAACCTAAAATCGGTTTATCTTCTTCTGATTGGCTGATTACACAGCGGTATTTGGAAAAAGAAGACCCATTTGAAATCGGGCTTATGGTTGCGCATGTCAATCCTGAATCAGTGCATTGGGCAAAAGCGCAAAAAACATTTTCAAGCGTTTCGCCAGAATTCGCATTATGGAACGATTTGGATTGGGTTGGATGGGAATACAAAGATGAAGCAGGCCAGCAAAACTTGGTGAGTTTTAATCTTACTGATATTGCGATGAGTTTGGCAGATGTGGACAAGAAAAAATATACCTATCATCAGCGCGAAGCATTGTGGAATAAACTATTCGCGTCGTACTATGGCGAAGATGTATTGGAGCAGAAAATCAAAGAAAATATCGCGAGCGGAATAATCAAGTTGTAAGGAAGTTGGCCATTTTGCAGTTGCGTTTATTGGTACCGATAGTTTATTTACTCCGGCGGTAAATAGCTATCTATACTCTCGCCCCGACGGTCTCCGTAAGGCGAGATACCGAGCCCGTCGGGGTTGCGATAATTACCAACAAATGCGACTGTAAAATGTAATTTCGTATAACAACGAGTTAAGTGAAATAATTTAAAATATTTCCTTTTATTAATTGCTGAATTCAATAATCAATTGCAACGCTTGTGCGTTCTAATAATACCTCAAGCGGAGTTTTTCCGCTATGTCTTTTCCTCGGCCTGGTATTCAGCAGGTATTCTACCCGTCTGATTTCTTCATCTGATACTTTAGAAAAGTCGGTTTTCTTTGG
>Ga0210050_1001705_pt1 | contig 22674 bp, 20 predicted proteins | sample CryGey132114_all_FD_185463 | JGI IMG/M metagenome (GOLD analysis project Ga0210050, IMG submission 185463) | Groundwater microbial communities from aquifer - Crystal Geyser CG22_combo_CG10-13_8/21/14_all (SPAdes) (version 2) | ecosystem: Environmental > Aquatic > Deep subsurface > Groundwater ... | reverse complement strand
GGGAATGAATGCAGCACAGGGAATCCTTACAGCAAGGGGCGGCAAAACAAGTCACGCTGCGGTTGTTGCAAGAGGAATGGGAAAGCCATGCGTTGCAGGTTGCTCTGAAATCCACGTTACTGCATCATCCTTTAACGTACCTTCAAAAAACATCACGCTTAATGAAGGTGATTTGATTTCAATTGATGGAGGCACTGGTGAAGTAATCCAGGGAAACGTTGGTCTTGTTGAGCCAAAGCTTTCCGGAGACTTCAATACATTGATGAGCTGGGCTGATTCAATAAGGAAACTCGGAATCAGGACAAATGCGGACACACCAAAGGACAGCAAGGTTGCAAGAGAATTTGGTGCTGAAGGTATAGGTCTTACAAGAACCGAACACATGTTCTTTGAAGCAAGCAGAATTGAGGCGGTTAGGGAAATGATTCTTGCACAGGATGAGGCAGGAAGAAGAAAGGCTCTTGCAAAAATATTGCCTTTCCAGAGAGAAGACTTTGAAGGAATTTACAAGGCAATGGATAAACTTCCTGTAATAATCAGGTTGCTTGATCCGCCTTTGCACGAGTTCCTGCCAAAGGAAGAAGCTGATATGGAGCTTCTTGCAGAGAACATGGGAGTTTCTGTAGAGAAAATAAAACAAATCTCAGAAAGCCTCTCAGAATTCAATCCAATGTTGGGTCATAGAGGCTGTAGGTTAGGTAATACTTATCCTGAGATAACTGAGATGCAGGCAACCGCGATTTTCGAGGCCGCACTTAACGTGAAAAAGCAAGGAATAACGCCTTTACCTGAAATAGAAATTCCGTTAGTTGGAAACGTGAATGAATTTGTTGAACAAAAGAAAATTGTTGAGAAAGTGGCAAAGAAGCTTGGAGTAAAGGGAAAAATCAAGTACCACATTGGCACTATGGTTGAAGTTCCAAGGGCATGTGTTACTGCAGGTGAGATTGCAAAGGAAGCTGATTTCCTTTCATTCGGAACCAATGATTTAACACAGACAACTCTTGGCTTTTCAAGGGATGATGCAGGAAAGTTCATCCAGATTTACCTTGAAAAAGGCATACTGAAGGAAGATCCTTTCCAGACAATTGATCAGGAAGGTGTCGGAAAGCTCATGATTCAATGTGTTGAATCCGCAAGAAAAACAAACCCTAAAATTGATATTGGGATTTGCGGAGAACACGGAGGAGATCCAGCTTCAGTTGAATTCTGCCACAGAATTGGTTTGAATAATGTTTCATGCTCACCTTACAGGGTGCCTATTGCAAGGCTCGCAGCAGCACAGGCAGTACTAAAGGAAAGAGCACAGAAGGGTAAATCAAAATCCAAGAAAAAAGTTAAGAAAAAATAGTTTTATAGATGCAGGGCTCTTGCCCTGCATTTTCTGATTTTTTTTTAAAAAAAATTAAATTCATTTTCTTTTTCTTTTTGGAGGAAGATCTCCTGCACCGCTAATTCCGGCTAGTTCTTGAATAGTGAATCCTGTATGTTCTTCAACTGCACCCATTCTAGAACCGCTTGAATGTTTTGGAGTAATTGTTGTTATTCCTTTTAATGATTGTCTTCTTTTATTTTGCCAAGGAAGCCTTTGCTGAAGCCCTGTCCAAATCTGCCTAAGTCTGCCTCTCATATTTCAATCGCCTCTATCCGAATAAACCTGTGAAAAAATCCCACACATTTACAACTGCACCGACAACTGTTGTTGTTACACCTACTGTTGTCTCTTTTACTTTGCCTTCAAAATTCAGCCCTTTGTATTTTATTTCCCCTGAGTTCATTGCAGTAAGGAATTCTGAAAATGGTTTTTTTGATAAAAACAGTCTATCAACAGTTTTTTCATTAATCCTGATTTCAATTGTTGCATCTTCCTTTGTTCCTTGGTGTAGTTCAACAAGCAGATTGTCCTGTGTCAGCGCCCAGTAATCGTGCACTGAACCATCTGTGTAGGTTACATAAATATTGATTTTGTCGCTTCCGAAAAATGAAAAAAGCTGGTCCGGAACGCCTTCAAGATTTTCATTTATTTCATCAACAACAGGTTGTTTGAGTTTTCCATTGTCAAAATACGCATCAATAAGATTATGATTGCCTGTGAGAAGTGCAAATCCTGTGCCTGTTGCGGCTCCTGAGGAAGCTGCAAGCATACCTGCAACAATCAACATAAAAGTAACTGCCACAAGAATTGTTATTGCCTTTTCCATGAAAAAAGTAACTCCTGAGGAATATAAAAACCAACAGGTTATGGGGTTATTTGTTGTTTAAATTTTGCATTGATTTTTTCCATGAATACTGGAAGGTGCGGCTCTTCAAGTTTAAGGCCTGCTGCTATTGCGTGCCCGCCGCCCTCACTATTATCGCCAATATCTGCACAAACCTCTTTGAATGCTTTCCCGAGATTTATTCCTTTTCTTAGTAAATCTTTTGTTGCACGCCCGCTTATTTTTAACGAACCATCTTCATTTTTTGCTATTGCAATTATTGGTTTGTTTGTTTCAACAATACCTGAACCATAGAGCATGCCGGCAACTATTCCCACAATCGATTCTTTTATTTCTGAACCTGCATTAAAATAGTAAAATTGCTCCTCTTCTTCCAAACCATTTTTTGTTACAAATTCTATTCCTTGCCTTAACTGGCGCCTATGTTCCTGCATTAGCGACATTGCCACCAAATAATTTTCTCCACGATCACCAAGACACACTTCGATGCCAATTTCCGCACGACCATGCCTTCCACAGGCATTAAGAAGCGTACTGTATTCTTTTGCCTCGCTAAGCGGGGAGTGCCTGTCTTCATTTGGAAAAATAAAAACTTCGCCTATTAGTTCCTTGATTTTCCATTCTGGAACATTATGCATGCTCAAGTGCACTATTAGTGCTGATGTGAGTTTCTTTTTTTCTTCTGGGGAAAGATCTATGTAGGTTCTCCATCGGTCTCCTTTTTTGAGTTCAATTCCAAGGCTCTGCAAAAATTTCAGAGAATTTTCCTCACTTGCGGTAAGATCGGGAATTATTGGAGATGATGAAAAGGTCAAAAAAGAGACAAGCGGCCTTGTGACTCGGCCATAGAGACGCAGGTCATTTTCAACTATAATGAGTTTTTTTTCCTTGCCTTCGTTTATTATTTCCCTGTTCATTCCTACAAAAGAACCTGCAAAATCCTGCATGTCCCCTGTAGCACCCACAATAGCAAGAGGTAAAAAATCAGAATTGTTTTCGCTCATTGTTTTTGCAAAAAGATATGCAACACCTGAAGCGCTTATTTCATTACCTCCATTAATACCGTAATCAAAAGGAGAAAAATGCCAAGGGTGTTCTACATCAGTTTTTTGATGGTGGTCAAAAACGAATAAATTATCCCCAAAATTTTCCTTAAGGTATTGTAATTGTCCTGAACCAAAGTCAACGAAAACATAATTTTTCCCCATTCCTTTGATTTCTTCCATTGTTTCTCGATAAAGCTGTTTTATCCACTTTTTTTTTACCGTTTTCCCTTCCCTTTGAAGGGCTCCATATACAATTGCCCCTGAACTGCAACCATCAGCATCATAATGGTGTATTACTGCAAAGTCATCCCTTTTTTTCATTTCTTCGGCTATTTGCCTCATTTTTTCCTGCCATTCCATAAACTATTTGCAAGACATGATTATTTTAAGCATATCCGACCAAATTGCCCAATGCCAAAGCAGATGGGTATTAAAACAGGTTTTTTACAATATACAATTATGGGTTTATTTGACAAGGTTTCAGGGCTTTTTTCTGAAAAGGAAAAGGAAATTGGTTTTTTGGATGCAAGAGCAATGGTTGAATCCGAATTTGAAAAAGAAAATAATATTTTTAGCGATACGGTTTCAAAAAAATATTCTGAAATAAAATATTTGCTTGGCAATCTGGGAAAAAGTGCTGTTGGCCTTGAATCGCATGAGATTAACCTTGATGAAGGCAACAAGAGGTACAGGCGCATAATAATTACTTCTCAAAAAAATCTTGCTCAACAATTAAAAGGGCTTTCTTCAAAGCTTACTCCGCCTGCCGAAACTGATTTTGAAACTGTTTCAGCGTATTCAAAAAAATCTTTTGATGCAATCACAAGAGATTTACTGCCTTACTGGAAAAATATTGCACTTGCAAAACTAATGTTAAAAGATGAAATACGTTCTGTTGGAGAAAATATTGAAGAACTTTCTGAAACTTTCAAAAATCTCGGCACAGGACCAATGGCTCAGAAAATGGCTTCTTTGTTAAGGGCTAAGAAAGCGTTTGAAGACTTTGATTCAAGAACAAGAAACCAAAAAAATGCCGAGGTTGTATTAAAAGAAGCCGAATTAAAGGCAAAGGAAATTCAGTTAAAAATCAGGGAAGTAAAACAGGAACTTGAAAAGAAAAAAAATTCCCCTGAAGCAAAGGAATACAACCTGCTTTTTTCCGAACAATCCGAAAAGCAAGGTGAAAAAAATGATGCGGTTGCTTCTTTTAATTCTGAAATTGCACCTGCTGAAAAGGTCCTGAAAAGGCTGCTTGTTCTTTCTGGAGGAAATTCTCTTTTGGACGATAAAGAAAAATCCGTTTTAAGGGCAATGCTTGATAATCCTGCATCCGCAACAATAATTGACCCTAACGGCGGAATTTCAAAAAAGGTTCTTGAGGTTGCAAAAAAAATGATAATTGATGGAAGCATTTCCCTTAAAGATAAAGAAAAGGAAAAGAGGCTCATGGTTATTGGAATGCTTCTTGAAAAGGATTTTTACTCGGATTTTTTTTGGAAAATCAACAAGGCTGAGGCGGATTTGCAGGCAGTTAACAAAAAAATTTCAATACAGAACATTACAGGAAAAATAAAGAACATTGAGAATAGGATTGATTCGCATTCAAGGGAGTTTGAGGAAAGGGAAAAAGAGGCAGATAAGGCAAGGAAAGAGAGTATAAAGATTAAGGGATTTATAGAGGAAAGCAGGAAAAGAACAGGTGAAATTTTCAAATCGGTTTTTGCAGGAAAATATAAAATCAAATTCTAATTGTTTTATCCACAAACTGCCCTATTGTTTTTGTGACAATTTGCGAATCGTCCGCATCGGTTGAAAAAATCAAAACTGATGCTTCAATATCATTTACTTTTCCGACAAGCAGATGCACAAAGCGTTCAACAGAAGCCACATCATTGTAAACAAGGAGTGTTGAAACAGAATCAAGCACAACAAAAGGTTTTTTTTTCTCGGATAATTCTTTTTCGACGTAAACAAGAGTATCAGTAAGTTCTGAAGGCGATTCTAAATAGGATATGTTTTCACCTACAGTTTTTTTTGCGCCTGTGCTTTTTGAAACAAGGTCAATGAATGAAAAATTTTTTGTTTCAATTTTGTTTTGTTTTAACTCCTCGATTATTTTTGCAACTCCTGTATTTACAGTTATGTAAATGATGTCATTATCAACAGCATATTTCTGTACTACATGGTCTTTCATCAAAGAATATTGCTTTGGTTCAACAAGTAAAAGTAATGCAAAAGGCTGTTCAATTCCTTCAGTTGCGGAATTTATTTTAAGGTTTATTTTACTTCCAGGCGTTAAGTATTCTTCAATGTTGTTTGCAGAAACCATTAATCCACCTCATCGAACATTTCTGCACTTGAGAGTATTTTGATGCCACTTTTTGTTATTTTTACAGGCTTTAGGCTTTCAAGTATTTCAGTGTTTCTCATTTTGAGAACCGCAACACTTCTCACAAACCTGTTTTTTATTTTTGTGTGGTACATCAGGATTACTCCGTCAGCAACATATTCTTCAAGGCCGAATAGAGATGTTACTCTATCAAGACTTATTTCATTTGTAATTATTGCGGTTGCACCTATTACTTTGAGCATTTTTCCAAGAGATACAATTCTTTTTCTTGCATCAAGTTCGTTATCAAAAAATAATCTGAAAATTACACCAGGATCAATCACAACTCTTTGTGCGTTTATTTTTTTCACATTGTCTTCAATTGCGGTTTTCATCATTTCGAAATCATAAAGATCAATTGATACAATTACAAGTTTTCCTTGAGTAATAAGACTTTTCATGTCCCAGCCAAATTCTGCCGCGCCCTCAAAAATAGCATCCTGTGTCTCCTCAAGGGAAACATACACCGCGTTATCATTGTATTTTGTTGCCCCTTTCCATAGAAATTGCCAGCACATGAGTGTTTTTCCGCTTCCTGGGTCTCCACTTATTACCACAAGGTTGCCTTTTGGTATTCCGCCGCCCATCATTTCATCAAGGCCAGGAATACCTGATTTTATCCTTTTAACCTCATATTGACGAGTTATTGGTTTGGTTGCCATTTTTACCACAAAACATTAAGACGAATTTTAATTATTAAACTATTGTTCGACTGATTTTACTTACCTAAAGAATTTTATACTATTTAAATGTACTAATCTTGAGATGGTTGAAAATAAAGAACGACTGATTGATGCTACTAAAAGACTCCTTGATAGTGGAACAAGCGAAGAAGATGCAAAGCAAAGCATGACTGAAATAGGTGTTCCTGAACATGAAGCGGATAATATTGTAAAACAGGCCAAAAAAATAAGTGCAATTGCGGGCAAATCCATTGAGGATCCGTCTATTGCAATTGTTGACAAATCAGATTCCATGGAAGGCGATTTTTGGGGTTCGAATGAGGGAAATTTTTTTAAAAACAGAAATTTTTTTAAAAACAAATCACAAGTAAAAAAAACAAAGGAAACACCAAACTTGCTTGGAAATCTGATGCCTTCAATAAAAGAAGACGAACCAGAAACAAAGCATGCTACCCTAAAACAATACAAATACAAAAAAACAAACATAAGGGAAACAATTCCTGTGCTTGTGAGTGATTTTGACAAGCTTGTTGACAGGCGCGGCCTCAAGAAAGGCGATACAATACTTATATCCGGCGGGGCAGGAACAGGAAAAACCACTTTTGGAATGCAGTTCCTGTACGCAGGTGCAAAGCAAAGGAGAGAAAAGGGAGTTTACCTTACTCTCGAAGAAACAACCGAAAAAATCAAGGAAAACATGATGGAAAACTTTGGGTGGGATCTTGATGCGCTTGAAAAAGAAGGTCTTCTTGCAATAATAAAAATAGATCCGTTGACAATAGCAAGGGCAGTTGAGGCTACACTTACAAAAGAAAGGGGCGGGCTTTACATTGAGTTTGAGCAATTTGATCTGCCTTTCCAATTTGATTTACCTTTCAAACCTGACAGGGTTGTAGTGGATTCTCTTTCCGCACTTTCAATTGCATTTATGGAAAATTCACAAGGATATAGGCAGTATTTGAGGCATCTTTTTGAAACACTTGAAAAGTACCGCTCCGTTAACCTTGTTTTTGGCGAAACAGAACAATCACCAAAAATTTATTCACGGCACGGTGTTGAAGAATTCTTGGCTGACGGAGTCATAGTGTTTTACAATATTAAAGTGCACAATTCAAGGGAAAATGCACTTGAAATCCTGAAGCTGAGAAGCAGCAGGCATGCAAAGAAACTTGTACCGTATAAAATTACAGACAATGGTTTTGAAGTTTATATTGATGAAGAAATTTTCAGGGAAGATTAAAAAATAATCTTTCCTGAACTTCAAAAACTGATTTTGATAAAATCCTACAACCAAAATTAGTTAGGTTATAAACTTTCCATTTTTGCTGAAAGCTGCCTGACTTTTTGTATTTTGGTTTTGATTCCTTCAAGCTTTGTTCTAAGCCTTGATCTTTTCAATGCCAATGCACTTTCAACAGAATTAAGTTTCCTTACCTGATCCTTTAACTGGACTTCTTCATTTTGTGTTGTTGTAATATCCATTGCAATGCTATCCAAGGTTCCTTCAAGATCTTCTTTTTCTTCCCTGAGCTGACCAAGTTCTCTTGCAATATCTTTGAGTGCTTCCTTAAGAACTGAGTGATCCTCATCCATTGCTGGAGCAACTATTTTTGAAATATTTTTTGCTTTAGGAGCTACTTTTCTTGTGCTCTTTTTAGCAACTGTTTTTTTCTTTACTGTTTTTGTAATCTTTGATTTTGAGCTTTTTTTCTTTTTCATAACCATTAGTATCCCGCGGAGATTTAATCTAAAATATAAACTCTTTTTCCTTTTTAAATGTTTCTTTAGTTTTTAAGGAGTTTTTCCAGCCTCGCTTTCCCTTTTACATATGAATCTCTAGTAATTATCCCTGAATCATATGCTTCATTCAGCGCATCGAGCTTTTTTTCAAGAGAAGCTACTTGTGCACTGTATTCTAACCGCTTGATTTCACCTTTTATGCGCTTTTTTCCGCCTTTGTAGGCTTGTGTTGTAATAAGACCGCGTTTGTAGGCCTTGTCAAGTACCTTTTTTTTACCTTGAAGTTTTTTTGATAATCCTTTGCTTATGCCTTTTTTCGGGTCCACCTGACTTGGGTCAACAGCATAAAAATCATTCATCATTGCATCAAGTTCTCTTTTCTTTTCCGCTAACTCAAGCTTTTGTTTCAGGGTAAATTTTTCAAGATCGTTTTTACGGACATCTTCTTTAGATTCAAGTTTTTTTTCAAGTTGGTTAATTTTTGACTCGAGTTTTTCAATTTGATTTATCAACAAGGAATTTATTGGTTTTTCCTGGTTCTGGCCAATTTTTTTGTCAAGCTCTGCAATCTGTTTTTCAAGACTTGAAAGTGAATCAAGCTTTTTCATTTTTCCTTCAATTCTTTCAGCTAATTCATTTTTTCGATCTGATTGCATTTCATCAAGTCTTTTACGAAGCGCAAGCATTTCTCCTTCAATTAACTGATTTTTTTCCATTGTAACTTGTTTTTTATTTTCAGCTTCAAGGGCCTTTGCCAAAATATTCATGTCTTTTCTGAGTGCCGGCTGAGGCGCACGGGGAACAGGTTTTTGCTGTATTTGGTTAAAAGCACTGAAACCTGAACTAACCCCAAGTTCTCCGAGTTCAAATTCGGTAAGCGTATTTACATTATCCACAAACATTGTGAGATCCTTTATTGCCTCTGTCTGCGAGTCACCTTCGAGAGCGGTAAAAAACGCGGTAACACTCATTGCCTTTATCTTTCCGATAAGAGAGTGTATGAATTTTGTCACTGTTGTTTCATTTTCATAAATAAGCAAAGTGGAAATGGAATCAAATATAAGCGCTTGTGGTTTTTCATTGGTAAGTGCACGGCTTATTGCAAGACTTAGTTCTACAAGCGAATTTGGACTGCTTACAAAAGAACAATTGCCATGTTTTGTGAAATCTTTGACTGAAGCCATTGTCACAGCATCAATAAAATAAAATTTTTTAGGATCAATATTTTCTTTTCGTAAACGATTCACAAGATTATCATAGAGCTCATTAAGATTTACATAAACAATTTTATTGTAATCCCTGCTTATTTTTCTTGCAAGAAGCGTCATTCCTTTACCATAATCCTTATTTGGAATCACAAGCATCGTTAGCTCGGCGTTCATGTAACTCGGTTTTTCAGAAACAACTTTTGCAACAGGTTGTTTCGAAACAGATTGCTTTTGAACAGACTCTGATTCCGAATCATGTTTTGAAATTGACTTTAGTTTTCCGAGGTTGTTTGCAATTATATCAAGATTTGTTGTCATCATTTTTGGCGATGATTCAATTGGCTGTTTAGATTCGGCAACTGATTTAGATTCAGCATCGGATTTAATTTCAAGAAGTGGTTTTTTTATTAAATCTCTTGGTTGGCTTATTTTTTCCTTTTCTTGTTTCTCTGGCTTTGCATCAAGGAAAGATTTTTCGTTTATTTCCTGAACATTTTTTCTGCCGCCTGATTTCAATTTAGGAATAAAACTTTTAGGGTCTTTTTTTTCAGGTGCTGCTTTTTCAGGTTCTTTTTTTCCTTCTTTTTTTGAAAAAAAATCAAGTATATTTTCCTTTTTTGCCGGCTCTTTTTTTGGTTCTTCTTTTTTTCCCGGAACAGACATTTCAGGAACAGGCTCGGTATCAATTTCCTTATTGCAGTCTTCTATTGCATTTTTCAGGAAAAATTTGACTTCCTCATCATTGAGGCCTAGTTCCTTTAGGCTTATTTCGATGTCTTCTTTTGGCGTCCTTGTTTTTACAAGATTTATTGTAGCCTTCAAAATAGCCTTTTTCTTGTTTTCATCCATATTCATGACCATTGCATTATTGGGTTTTTTTATTTAAAATACTATTTTTCTTCGGAAAGTTTTTTCTGAAGCTGATTAAGCTGTTCATCTATTTCAATAAGCTTTGATTTGTAATTTAGGAGGTTGGATTTGTAGCTTGAGCTTGGCATTATCCCTTTTCCAAAATATTCTAATTGCAGATTCTTGATTAGTTGTGTTGTTTTTTCTTTTTCTGATTTGAGGCGCATTAATTCAAGATTAAGTTTTGTTTTGTGATAAAAAAGCCTTGTTATTATTGCAACCACTAAAACAAAAACAAGAATTATGAGCCCCCAGTTCTTCAAAAAACAGGTTATTGGGCATGTAACTGTTACTTGCACTGAATATTGTGATTCGTTTCCCGCAGTATCAGTTGCAATTATCCTTGCGTCAATATTTCCTGATTGGTTTGGAATATAGGATAATACATATTCATTATTTGTATTCAGCTCAGCAATATAATTTTGGTCGCCTGCAATAACTTCAACTTGTTTAAGATTAGTTGAATCAAGTTTTGTGCCATTAGGGTAAAAAACATTGAATTTGAATGGTATTGCGTCACTTTGCTCATAAGCAGGTTTGCTTGGTTCAATTATAACAAAATCAAACCTAGCGGGTGAAATTTCTGCGGGAATTTTTCTTTCCCCGCCAATTATTTTTCCTGAATCGGTTTCTTTTTGTGCAACAACAAGCAAATTCCACTGTCCTGTAGGAGCATTATAAGGCACAGAATAATTGAGATCGTAAATCCCGTTACCTGAATTTTTTAGATTTATTTTTCTGCTGAACGCATCAAAAAAAACTACTTGGGCATTATCAACTGGTTCACCTGCATCAAGAACCTCAACACTTACAAAAACAAATTCTCCTCGGCTGAAATTAAATTCAGCAGGACTCAAAAAAGTTATTCTAAAAAACGCCGAATCGGATGTAGGTTCAACACGCAAAAGCACGCTTGATTCGGTTTCTGGACTGGATAAGGTAATTTTCCATGAACCTGATGGATCAAGGAATGTTGTTGGGTAAGAAAATTTGAATCCTTTAACATCGCAAATCACTTGCTCATCAAAAACTATTTTTCCTTCAGTTTCTGCAGAAATTCGGTTTTCACCTGAATCGCAAAATCCGCTTAAAACAATTGAATCCCCTTTTGAATAAGAATTTTTTTCTGATTTCAATAAAAGTGCCGGAGTAAATGCCGCAAAAACTAGCAATAAAACAATAATAAGTGCTTTTCTGAAAATCATTTGTTCGCCTTACCTAACTTTTTCCTTATAATATTAAGTTCCTGCTCGTACTTTAAAATCAGCTCATCGTACTTTTTTCTTGTTATTGTGCCAAGCTTGAAGTATCTTGTCTGCAAATATTTTATCTCTTTCAGCAATTCCTCTTCCCTGCGTTCAAGGTTATTCTTTGTTTCGGCCTCATACTTGGCATACCCTATGAATGATACAAGTCCCAAAAATATTACAAGAATTGCAGTAATTAAAATTGCGTAAGTTTCAAGATAATACCAAATAGAATAACCCTCAATTAGTCCAGTAAATGTCCCTGAACCTGTTGATCCTGAAGGAGCAGTAACGATTACTTCAACATTAAACTGAGTTGCTTCCTCAACTTTATAGAAAACAAAAAAACTACCTTCCTTTTCAATAACCTGAACCGGTTGCCCACCTACTTTAACTTCAATATTCACCCCATCAATTTTATCCCCGTTTTTGAACGAAACTCCAACCTCAATTTCGCTTGTTTCACCAACAAGAAAGCTTTCTTTGTCAGGTTTAATATCAACAATTATTTCTCTTGGCATTAATTCAAAATTAATTACCTTTTGCCCAAAATCAACTCCTTTTTCAGCCCTTACAACAACCGAAAATCTGCCAGCAGAAAGATCTCCCGGGAGAACAGTTTCAAGGAAATATACTCCGTTACCTTCAGGAACAAGTTCTATGTCTTTAGCTTTTATTTTTGTAGACAAAACAGCACCATCTAAAGGAATACTATTTTTTGTGACAACAAGTCTTGCGGAAATTTTTCCACCAGCTGTTGTATTACCATTAAAACCATCAACAAGTTTCAGTTTCAAAGGCAAATCCTGCTCAGGCTCAAAAAAAACAATAGAAACACTCTTTTTCCCCTTATTACCGAAACCGTCAGAAACTGTTGCCTCAACAATCCAGTCACCCGCAGGATCTGTTGAAAGTGATTTATAGGAAAAATAAAAATTCCCGTAAGCATCTGAAGGCACTTTATTTGAGAATATTGTTTTACCAGAAGCCATACCAGTTATGTAGACGTCTTTTTGTAGTGGTCTGCTTTTTTTTGATATGTTACCACTTACTTCAAGCACATCGGATAAAATATATTCTTTTTTCCCTTCCTGAAGTGAAACTTCTAGAACAGGAATAACATTCAAATGGAAGAAAATTGTTTTCCCTGATTGTTTATCCTCTACTGCAATTGTTTTTATTCCAGGCGTTTCATTTTCACTTACCTTGAAATTAAGGCCATATATTCCGTCATTAGGGAGCTCATCATTATGTTGTCCGTCATCAAGTAAATTATGCTTTCCAAAAAAACCGTTCACAAGCAATGGAGTTTTAACTGGATTTTTTACAACTACAAAAAACTCTTCGCCTAAAACAACATAATCTCCGATTAATGGGCTTAAAACTTCAAGATTTACACCAATACAATCAGCGGCGCACGTTTCTCCCTGTTCACATAAATTGTTTCCACAGCAGTTTATTGCAAGTGTTTCAGTACAATTGTTTCCTGAACATTCAAATATACGGCAGCTTTCCTGAGTAATGGTTTTTTCCGCAACAGGAATGTTTTCACAGGACGAAAAACAAGTACCTGGAAAATTACATACGTCTGTTGTCCCGGGGTTTTTATCGTTGCAGTCCTGTTGGCTATCACATTGTACTTCGCACGCATTGTTTGTACAATAACCATCGCATGAGCCTGCATTAACGCACCAGTCAATTGTAAGTGGATTGCCATCCTGACAATCAAGCGGGCTTGTGCATGAAGGGGAACAGGAGTCATATTCACAATAAGCTTCACAGGCGCCAACATTAATGCAAGTATCCTGTGTAAATGGATTCGAATCATTACAACTCAAATTTGAAGTGCATGCCACTTCTTCAAAAGAACAACTTTCAAAATAAATTAATCCTGTTTTTTGTATTCCTGGCGCGGAAAAAACTTCGTTTGTTTTCGAAACCCACTCTGATTTAGATGATAAATCAGTTTTGTCAAGGGCAATTTTTCCGGATCCTTTTAGAACAACTCTTAACCTTCGCCCTGGATTAAGACTGTAAGGTTCTGCAAGCGCAACATAATTTTCATTGTTGCTTGGAGAAACTGTGCCTCTTGCAATTAAAGTAGATCTTTGGTTTAAAGGATTAAAATCATATAATTCCCATTCAATTTCAGCATCCATAGGTGAAATACCATTCAGCCAGAATGAGACTCCAGTATGCATTTGTACCGTGCTTCTGAAACTGCTTGTGTACCATTCACCTATAACTGAATTCAAATCCGGTTCAAAAACGCTGTCAGCTGAAGAAAGATTTGGCGGAGTCTGCGTCATGAAATTTGCTTTTGAACCCGCAATAAAATTGGTGAAGTCTTGGCCCCTAAGCCAGAAACCTGTTCCCGCAAATGTCGTTGTTGAAAAAATAATTAAAAAAAAAATTATTGCAAACCTCATTTCTTCCCCTTCTCCACAAGCTCATTTATTGATTCCCTTATATCGTGCAATTCCGGCTCGAGTTTTTCCATGTTATTATCATATGCTTTTTTGTCAATCGTGCCCTCAACAAAGTACTGTGTTTGGACGCCCTTGATTTTTTCAAGCATTTGCTTTTCACGCTTTTTCAACCCAGAAAGGGAATTTCTTTTTTTCAGCATAAAGTAAATCAGTACAGCGCTCAAAGCCAGTGCAAATAACAGGAGCACAATGCTGATGCCGAATTGCCTCAGATAATATTGGTAAGAAATTCCAGTAACGTTTACTTCAATAATTTCTTTTGAAAAATCCCCATAACCGCTGTTTACTTCAATATTTATTTCAAAATTAGATTGTTGTGAAACTTTTACAATGTGGACTCCTTCAAATAACCCATTTTGGGCTGTACTGCCAACTAACTTGATTTTTTCTCCCTGAACATAAGCAAACACATCATCGCTTACCACAGGATTTCCTGTTTCATAAGATGCCCTTACCACAATTTTGAGTTCTTCGCCTGCCTGAACATTTCTGAACGGAGCAGGCTCCACAATTTCAACGGTTATTCCAAGTGGAATTACATCAAAAAAATCTGAACCTGAACCCTGTTTGCTTTGATTTACTGCTTCAACAATAACCGACATTTTTTCCGCAGGAGTATTTGCAGGAATATTAAAACTGCCCTCGTAAGTACCATTGCCTTTTCCAACCATTTTGAACCTTATTCCTGTAGAAGTGCTTCCTGAAACAATGGCACCGTCAATCATCAGACCCTCAATATCGCTTACAGTTGCAACAACATTTACCTCAGAACCTTTCTTGTAGGCACCCTGATCAAACCCGGTTAATTTCACAACAAGGAAATTTGTTGCATCAGGGCTTAAAACCAAAAACTGCTTTTCAACATCAAGCGAATTATTGTTGAAGTCAGCAGCACTAAGCCTGAAAGTATAATTGCCATCCAAATCGATAAGCGTGGTCCTGTAATTTGTTTCAATCAAACCGTCAACAGAATCAGCTGTGCCTGATTTCAGTGTTTCTCCATTGCGCTCAAATGAAAATTTTACCGGCAGGGTTATAGGATTGCCTTTTACATCAATTTCTGTATTCACAACAATATTGTCCCCGAGAATGTAAACAGGTTTATTGAAACCCACCTTTGAGCTTATTTTCGGGCTTACATTAATGAATTCCACTTTTTTTTTCGTTACCCCGCCGATTTCAGCGTAAACAGTAACAGGATAAAGATCCTTGCCCTGTTTAGAATCTAGTGTGAATGATCCGCCATAAATATTGTCATTCCTTGTACCATCGTTATGCTTACCATCATTAAACATAGGAATGTCGCCAAAAAATCCTGTTGCACGCATCTTTGCATCTGGAACTTTCCGGTCATCAACAGTAAGCGAAGCAATAACTTCAACCGTTTCTCCTCTTACATAAAAATTGTCAGGAAAAGAAAAGGAAATTGCAATATTCTGCGGTTTACAATCAGAAGCGCATGCAAAATAATCCTCTCCTTTTTCACACCTGTTATTTCCGCAAACACCCAATTTTATTGTTTTTTTACATGAATTCCCAATACAGGCAAATTCATAAACGCTCGAAATGCTTCCACCGCAGGTTCCGCAATCAGCGGGTGCGGAACATTCGGTTTCTCCGGCATCACATGTGCCGTTTCCTATTGTCGTCAAATTTTCACATGTAGCTGTGCACCTTCCTGCACCCGTACAAACATCAGTGGTTTCAGTATTGCCGTCATCACAATCTGAGGAAGATGTGCAGACAGGGTTACAGCTTGTGCTATTGCATGCTGATTCACATGTGCCTGCATTAACACATAAATCATTTGTAATTGGATTGCCATCATCACAAGCAGAATCAGAATAACAGCTTATAGGACAAGTTGCATTTGAACAATAGGATTCGGTAGTGCCGGCATTTTCACACAAATCAATTGTAGTATCAATGCCATCATCACACTGATTATTTGAATTGCATATTACTTCAGAATCATCATCCTGAAAAAGAAACGCTTCTGTATACTCACAGTAGCTTGAGCAGCTTCCGGGCTTTAGGCAGGTTCCGCCTGAGCCGTCAACGCAAGCAGAATTGGAAGAACATTCAGTATTGCAGCCATCTGTTTCATTGCTGCAAAAAGACGCATACGTTCCTGGATAATAACACAAATCAGTTGTATTTGGATTTGAGTCATTACATTCTGAACTTTGACTGCATTCAATTGCAGGCAGGCCTGAAGCGCTTAACAATAATGCCCCTGCATTACCAACTCCCTCAAGATCATAAGCAATACTATTTGGTGCAGCCCAGGATAAAAGCTGTCCCGGACTGCTTTCGTCAACAATAAGGGAAAGTGATGAGCCAGGAGTTGCCTGATATTCAATAACAAGTTTCAGTTTGTGCCCTGCAACAATAGTGTAAGGAGTTGGAACATCAATACTATCTTGATAAGAAAATCCATTTATGATTGTTTTCCAGTTTGATGAAACTATTTCTGTGCTAAGAGAATTTGTAGGATTAAAATCAGATAACCTGAAGCGCATCTTTGCTTCTGAATCATTACTTTGTGTTTCAGAAAACCAAACTGAAACAGATCCGGATAATTCAGTATTGGATTGCAAACCCTCATGATAAAACCTTGCCCATTCTCCTGTCCCTGAAGAAGCTGTTTTTGTGATTGTTGTTGTAGTGGATAATTCATCAGGACCGATTTCGTGAAGCGAGTAATAAATTGAATTGTCAGCAAAAAGCATTTCGTCGTTTCCGCGGAGCCAGAATATGCTATCAGCAGAAACAGTTCCAAAGAACAATACCAGCAAAAACAAAATAATTAATTTTTTAACTGCCATTAAGACCCAATATATATAGTATTTTAATATAAAAACGTTAATACATTAAAGAAAAATAAGAAATCCCAAGAAAATACACTATTTTTCCTGAATATGCAATTCCGCACCATTATAACTCAAACTTTTTTCCTGAAAATGACTCTATTTCAGAAATCATTATTTTTTTGATGTTTTCAAGATCCTTTTTTGATTTTCCTTCAAACCTTAGAATGAGTTTTGGCCCAGTATTGGATGCACGTATAAGCCCCCAGCCATTTTCAAAAACAACCCTTACTCCATCAATTGTGATTGTTTTGTATTTTTCTGAAAAGTGTTTTTTTGCTTTTTCCACAAAAGCAAATTTTTCAGCATCAGCAAAATCAACCCTGTATTCTGGTGATGATGAATAATCAGGAATTTTTGAAACAAGTTCACTTAATGTTTCACCGCTTTTTGAAACTATTTCAGCAATCTTTGCAGCAGCAAGAATCGCATCATCCACGCCGAACCAGTTTTCTGCAAAAAACATGTGCCCTGACATTTCACCCGCAAGAAGTGCGCCCTCATCACGCATTTTTGCTTTTATGAGACTGTGTCCTGTTTTCCACATTATAGGTTCACCGCCTTTTGCAGTTATCCAGTCACCAAGTGCCTGTGAGCATTTTACCTCGAAAATTATTTTTGCACCAGGATGCCTTGTTAAAAGGTCCTGTGAAAGCAAAGCAAGTATTATGTCTCCGTAAATGAGGTTTCCTTTTTCATCGACAAGCCCTATCCTGTCAGAATCACCATCAAAACCAAAACCCAAATCGGCCTTTTCTTTTTTTACTGTTGCAATAAGATCGCACATGTTCTCCTCTTTTACCGGATCGGCAGGATGGTTCGGAAAAACAGGGTCTTTTTTGCAGTAAAGCGGAATTACCTCGCACCCGATTTTTTCAAGAATTGCTGGCGCAAAATCCGATGCCATTCCATTACCCGCGTCAGCAACAACCCTGAGTTTTCTTCCAAGCGAAATGCGTGAGGCAATGTCCTGAGTGTATTGCTTTTCAATGTTCATTTCAGCATATTCGCCTTCGCCTTTTTCAAAATCTTTTTTTTCAATGAGATTTTTTATTTCCTGTATTTGCTCGCCGAAAATCGCTTCCTGCCCCACAAGAACCTTGAAGCCATTATACTCCGGAGGGTTATGGGAAGCGGTAACGCTTATCCCTCCCTCTGCCTTGAGTTTGTTCACAGAATAATATAACATCGGAGTTGTAACTTCCCCAATAAAAATAATGCTTACCCCTGTTGAAAGAATGCCTTTTTTTAATGCATTGAAAAGCCTTGGACTGCTTAATCTATTATCACAGCCAACAACAATATCAGGGCTAACTTTGTTCGAAAAAGCACGCTTCACAAGCGTTCCTACGGCTTTTCCAATGGATTCTGCAACTTCATCAGTTAAATCAGTATCCGCAATGCCCCTGATATCATATTCCCTGAATATATCTGTATTCATGCACTAAAAAAAGGTTTAATGTCTTTTTAAGGGTTTAGGGACATTTTTGTGAAGATCATTTTAAATGCATTTAATGGCAAATTACTCTTATGTTAATAGCAATTACGGGAAACTTTGGATCCGGAAAAAGCTCCGTGCGGAGAATGATTGAATCGCACAATTTCAAAACAATTGACTGTGACCGGATGGTGGATGAATTATACTATGAAAAAGAAATCATTGCAAAAATGAAGGAAATTTTTGGTCCAACAATAGCACTTGATGATAAAATCGACAAGCAGTTGCTTTCAGCAATTATTTTTAACAACCCTGAGAAACTCAAAAAAGTAAACGCATTTATGCATCCGCTTGTGAAAGAAAAAATAATTAAATATAAAGAAACCCATAAGGAAGAGTTTTCAAAAACACTTTTTTTTATCGAAGTCCCATTACTTTTTGAAGCAAAAATGGAAACCCTCTTTGATTATGTTGTGCTTATAAAAACTGAAAAAGAACTTGCAAAAAGCAGGTCAGTAAATAAAGGGTATACTGAAGCTGAATTTGAAAGAATTGTTGCAACACAGGAACCGCCTGAAAAAAACGAGAAAAAGGCAGATTATGTTATTGACACAGGAAAAAGTTTTGATGATACAAGAAAACAGGTTGAAGAATTATTGGAAAAACTTTCAAAAAAAAAGGCGTTTGAATGAAAGCAATTTACCCTGGAACTTTTGACCCTATAACACTTGGGCATCTTGATGTAATTAAAAGAGGCCTCAGGCTTTTTGATTCGCTTGTTGTTGCTGTTGCAGAAAACCCGAACAAAAAACCATGCTTTTCACTCAATGAAAGGATTGAAATGGTGAAAGAAAGCGTAAATGATTTGAAGGACGTTGAAGTAAAGGGTTTTGATTCATTGTTAATTGATTTTGCAAAAAAAGAAAAGTGCGATGTGCTTCTTAGAGGCTTACGTGAAACAAGTGATTTTCCTGGAGAATTTCAATTAGCTACAGTAAACAGGTTAACGGATAATAATGTAGAAACCGTTTTTGTGATGACAAGCGCAGAATACTTTTATGTAACTTCCAGCATTGTAAAAGAAATTGCCAAATACGGAGGAAGCCTTAAAGAGCTTGTTCCTGCGTTTGTTGAAAAAAAACTCAAATCCAAGAAGCAATAACCTTTAAATAGTTAAAATATATTAGTATATGAAATTTAACACTAATTTCGTTAAAAATAAAATGGGAAAAAAGGGAAATGGAGGTGAAAAAAAATGGTTTTCAAAGAAAAAAAGGGACAGTCTGCTCTTGAATACCTGATGACATACGGTTGGGCACTTGTTGTAATCGTCATTGTTGTTGCAGCTTTGGTATTCCTCATCAACCCACAGCAAATAGGAACTGAGGGATGTACAGGATTCCAGAAACTGCTAATCTCAGATTTTGATCAGAACACTGATGCATTAGCAATAAAGGTTTCAAATCAGACAGGTAAAACTTTGAGTGCAGTCACATTCACAGGAACCTTCAACGGCGGAGCATTACAAGCGTCTGACTATACAGGAGCAACTGTTGCTGCAAACGAAGAGTTCACTGTAACATTCAACAATGCAGGAGCTGGACTTGGTTTAACTGCAGGAGCAGTAAAAGCAGATCTTGGATTGAGATACAATGATGGATTTGCAAATAGAGATGCAAATGCTACCTGTAACGCAACAGCTTAATTGAACTAAAAACATTGATTGCCCTTCGGGGCAATCAAAACTTCTTTTTTTTTATAAAAAGTTAAAGAAACCAATTTATACCAAAAGCTTTTGTTTTTTCGGTGCGGTTTCCTCTATCATTCGCATTTCAAATTTCAGGATATCCCTGACAAAACTGCTTTTCCGCTCTAAAGTGTAAAGCTTTGTCCTGCCAACTTCCAGTGTAATTTTAACCAAACCCAAATCCTCAATTTTCGGCCAATACTGAAAAAATGCCCCTTTGCTCAACCCTGAAAGTTCCATGAGCTCGGTTTTTGAATATGCTTCACCCATATTATCCACTAAAGCATCAAGAATCCTGTTGAATGGGTTATCTCCAAAAAATCTGATTAAATTCGATTGCACCATAAAAAAACCATTTTTGTGAAAAGCATAAAAATGGATTAATCCTTGTTACACCAGATTTCCAAACACGCTTGTAAGCACTGCCCTTACTGTGAAAAAAACAAACAAATTGATTGCCGCCAAAGGAAGGATGTATTTTACTCCTGCGAGCTCTTTTCCATTGTTGATTACGCCGATGGTTAGGGATGAAAATACTATTGTTGCGATAAGGGAAATGATTGAAAACATTAAAATGAATTCTGGGGTTATGGCTGCTTCGCTTCCTGATGCAAACCCTTTGATTGCGTTAAAATTTGATGAGGAAGGCAGTTTTGACGCATCTATTGTTGGAGTATTTGCAAGCTGGCTTGATAGAACCTCCACAATGAATGAGCTTACGCCGAAAAGCATTGGTGCACCAAAGGCAGCAGCAAAGAATATCAGCAAAATGTAAATGGAAATATCAGCACTTATTTGTTCTTTGAGAGCATTCTGGCCTTTCAAATCATCAGATAGTTTGAACAACAAATTTGCCATTTCTCCTCCGCTGCTAATACCCTGAGAGATAAGCCAGAGTGTTTTTTGCAGAGAAACCGAATTAATCCTGTCTCCAATGCCGTTCAATGCAACGCTTACTGTTTCTCCTGCGGCAATTCTTTTGCTTGCGTTTTTTAATTCAACTTCAAGCAACCCGAATTCAGGTCGGCTTGCAACAAAAAGAGCTCTTTCTGTGGGCATTCCGCTTTTCATATTGGAAGCAATTATCTGCAATGCATCAGGCAAAATAGTTTCAACAAACTTGCCTTTCGCATCGGAATTCAAACGCAGAACAATAAAGGTCAATCCGATAATACCCCCATAGGTTATTACAAATGCAATTAATCCATGTATTCCCAAAAATATGTGCACGTTGAATGCTATTGCAACCGAAATTATAAATGAATAGAGGAAAAGCATTCCGACAAATTTATGCTCTTCAATGTTTATGTGGTTGTAAATGAGCTGTTGTTTGAAGCTCTCCATTACTCTTACAGGAAGTAAAGCTGTGATTTTTTCGTACATTACTCATCCCCCATAAGTGTTGGCCTTGCTGATTTTATTACTCCTAAGTACATGAATTGACCTACAAGAATAAAGCCAAGCATTCCCCAGAACACAGGTTCATCAATATTAATTTGAGGGAAGGTTGAAAGAATAATAAGGAAAGTTAATCCGAGAGCAGGGATTATTGCGCCAAGCATCATGTAAAGCAAAGAGAGCAATTTGAGTGAATTGCCGTATCGCCTTACCTGATTTTCTTTTTCTTTTGCAAGGTTTTCAACAAGCGCTTCCATTACTGTTGAAATATCAGAGCCCGCTTTCAATCCATTTACAAGCTGCCAGATTGCGCGCCTGAAGAAAAGCGATGGATTGTTTTCTGCAAGTTCCTCTAAAGATTCTTCCTGAAACATTCCTGCCTCAATTTTTTCTATTGCCCTTTTGAACTCAAAACTCACCTGCCCGTTGTCTCCATCAGCAACAATTGTTATTGCATCAAAAAGAGTTACTCCTGATTTTATTTCAACAAGCAAAGTCCTTAATGCAAAAATCAGGTTTCGTTCAACGTTCCTGACTTTTTTCTTTACAATTATTTTCGGGTAAAGAAGAACCTGAAAAAACACCAGGAAAGCAAAAACTGCACCAATAAGCAATCCAAGACTCAAGGCATTTTCAGGAGCAAACCTTGTTGCAAAAATGTAGGTTACAAGAAAACCGAATATAAAGTAGAATGCGAACATTATCGCCATTATCGTTGCATACATTTCCTTTTCAATGCCTATTTCGCCCTGCTTTAATTCTGTTTCAAGGAATGGGAATAATTTTGATATTCTTGCCCCTGTGCTCAGGAACCTTTCCCCGATTTTGAACATGAGTTCCTGCGGAAGCGGGCTGAAAGGAATGTTATGCTTCATCATATAAAATCAATTTTCTTTTTGTTTCTTGCAAGATCCAAAACACTATTTTCATCAAGGTAATATTTTGCCATTACTTTGCCGACATCATTCACATGATGTATTCCGCTATCAACTAGCCACTCTAAAACCATTTGCTTGTCTTTCAGATCGGCAGTAAGTTCATTATAGGTTAATCCTGTTCTCATGGAAAGTTCATCCCAGAGCCTAACTGCTTCTGAATGCACCTCTGTTTTGTCACTTCCTGGTTTCCACCTGTAAAGAGTATTAGGCGTTAGTCTTTCTTCTCCGCCTTTTCTTTCAGGAATGTATTCGGCAATCTGGAGTACTCTTCTTACTCCAAGGCGCCTGTTCCTGAAAAGCACGACATTTAGGTGAACTGAATCAAATACGGTTGGCGGGATGTTTATTGGCGG
>Ga0210050_1001704_pt1 | contig 22676 bp, 19 predicted proteins | sample CryGey132114_all_FD_185463 | JGI IMG/M metagenome (GOLD analysis project Ga0210050, IMG submission 185463) | Groundwater microbial communities from aquifer - Crystal Geyser CG22_combo_CG10-13_8/21/14_all (SPAdes) (version 2) | ecosystem: Environmental > Aquatic > Deep subsurface > Groundwater ... | reverse complement strand
CTGGGTCAGGATGTGCAGTTGCTGGAAAAACGTGATGCGCTGTATGCCTTGGCGCGCCAAAAGAATCCAAGCCGCTGGTCAGGCAATACGCGTAACTGGAGCCGTATCACCGAGGTTCACCTCAATCCCGATAAACCGCAAGTCAAGGAGTCCAATCAGCAGAAAATTTAACACCTCAGATTTACAACTTTTTGCGACAACTTACTTGACTTCTATCGAACGCAACGGCAGCGGAGTTGGCGAGTCCATATGTTGTCAACTACCGCAAAAAAAATGGCGTGGTCTTTCCCGGTGAGACCTTGGGAACGGTTATCAAAACGGCCAGCGGCACCTTGCTGGGGTACATCGGCGTCATTCGCGATATCTCCGAGCGCAACGCGGCGCAGACTCAGATCCAGAATCTGGCTTTTTCAGATCCGCTCACCCAACTGCCCAATCGCCGTCTGTTCATGGACCGACTGGAACAAGCGCTGGCGGCAGCCGCCCGCCATCAACGCCAAGGCGCGCTGCTGTTTGTCGATCTGGATGACTTCAAAACCATCAACGACGCCTTGGGGCATGATCAAGGCGACGTATTGCTGCAGCAGGTAGCGCAGCGCTTGCTGACGTGCGTGCGAGACGGCGACACGGTGGCGCGCGTTGGTGGCGACGAGTTTGTGGTGTTGCTCAAGGAATTGAGCCAGGACCTCCAAGAGGCGGCCACGCAGGCCGAAGCGGTGGCAAAAAAAATCATCGCTGCCCTGAACCATCCGTACCAACTGGATGACGTGGTGCAGCACAGCACCGCCAGCCTGGGCGTGACCCTTTTTGGCAGCGATCAGTATGAGCGCCCTGATGAACCACTGCGGCGCGCGGACATGGCGATGTACCAGGCCAAGGCGGCAGGGCGCAACACGCTGCGCTTTTTTGATCCGCAGATGCAGGCGGTGGTGACCGCACGTGCGGCACTGGAGGCGGGCTTGCACGCTGCACTGGAAAATAATCAATTCCTGCTGTATTACCAGGCGCAGGTGGCAGATGATGGCTGCATCACCGGGGTGGAAGCGCTGGTGCGCTGGAGTGACCCCGTGCGTGGCATGGTGTCGCCCGCTGAGTTCATTCCGTTGGCCGAGCAAACCGGTTTGATCCTGCCGCTGGGCAGTTGGGTGCTACAGACAGCTTGCCAGCAGTTGGCGCGCTGGGCGAGCCGTGCCGACATGGCACATCTGACGATGGCCGTGAATGTCAGCGCGCGCCAGTTTCACCAAAGTGATTTTGTCGATCAGGTCTTGGATGTGCTGGCGCGCACGGGGGCGCCAGCGAGCCGACTCAAGCTGGAGTTGACCGAGAGCCTGCTGGTGAAGAATGTGGGTGAGGTGATCGCCAAGATGGGTGCACTGAAAGCGCGTGGCGTGGGCTTTTCGCTGGACGATTTTGGTACCGGCTATTCGTCGCTGGCTTACCTGAAGCGTTTGCCGCTGGATCAACTCAAGATCGATCAGGGTTTTGTGCGTGACATCCTGACCGATGCCAACGACGCGGCCATTGCCAAGATGGTGGTGGTGCTGGCCGATAGCATGGGTTTGGGCGTCATCGCCGAAGGGGTGGAAACGCAGGAACAGCAAGATTTTCTGGTCAGGCTGGGCTGCCATGCGTTCCAGGGATATCTGTTTTCCAGACCGGTTCCATTGCTGGAATTTGAGGCCTTGCTGCGGTAGTTGCGGACCACCTGACGCCATCGCGGCGCATGACACAATGGGCCAAAAAAAGCCAGCTTGCGCTGGCTTTTTTGATGGTTGAAGTTCCGCTTATTTGGCGATATCCACACCGTAAAACACGTGCGTGCCAAACGGGCTGATCTTGAAGTCAACCACTTCCTTGCGCACCGGCTTCAGCGCCACGGCGTGGGCAATGGTGAACCAGGGCGCTTGCTCTTTGAAGATCACCTGCGCTTTTTCATAGAGCTTGGTGCGCTCGGCCTGGTTGGAGGTGACCTTGGCTTTCTGGATCAGGTCTTCAAACGGCTGGTAGCAGAACTTGGCCACGTTGGAACCGTTGGACTTGGCTGAAGCGCAACCCAGCAACACGTTCAAGAAGTTGTCCGGGTCGCCGTTGTCACCGGTCCAGCCGAGCATGCCCATCTGGTGTTCACCGGCTTGCATGCGTTTGCGGTATTCACCCCACTCAAAGCTCTTGATCTCGGCTTTGATGCCCACCTTGGCCAGGTCGGCCTGCATCAGCTCGGCAATACGCTTGGCGTTGGGGTTGTACGGGCGTTGCACCGGCATGGCCCACAGGTCGGTCTTAAAGCCGTCTTTCAGGCCAGCAGCGGCCAGCAGTTTCTTGGCCTCAGCCGGGTTGTATGCGTCGTCCTTGACGGCCTTGTTGTACGACCACAGCGTGGGCGGAATTGGGTTGGTGGCCGGGATGCCAGTGCCCAGGTACACCGCGTCGACAATGGCTTTCTTGTTGATGGCCATGTTGACAGCCTTGCGCACGCGCACGTCGTCAAACGGCTTCTTGGTGGTGTTGTAGGCCAAGTAACCTACGTTCAATCCGGGTTGTTCCAGCACCTTGACCTTGGCGTCCTTGCGCATGGCGGGCACGTCAGCGGGGGCTGGGTAGGGCATCACATGGCATTCGCCTTTTTGCAGCTTGGCCCAGCGCACGGAGGCATCCGGGGTGATGGAAAAGATCAGGTCGTCAATCTTGGCCTTGCCAGCCCAATATTGGGCGAAGGCCTTGTAACGGATCAGCGCGTCTTTTTGGTATTGCACCAGCGTGAACGGACCGGTGCCAATGGGTTCCTGGTCGATTTTTTCCGGTGTACCCGCTTTCAGCATGGCGATGGCGTATTCCTTGGACTGCACGCCGTTGTGCGGCATGGCCATGTTGGCCAGGAACGGCGCCTCGGGCGCGTTCAGCGTGATCTTGACGGTGTACTCGTCCACCTTGTCCACCGACTTGAGCAGCTTGGGCATGTCCATGTCGTCAAAGTACGAATGGTTGGAACTGGTGACCTTGAAGTAGGGATCGTTCTTGACCCATTGGCGTTCAATCGAAAAAATGAAGTCATCGGCGTTGAAGTCGCGCGTGGGCTTGAAATTTTTGTTGCTGTGCCACTTGACGCCTTTGCGCAGGTGGAAGGTGTATTCCTTGCCGTCTTTGGAAACATCCCAGCTTTGCGCCAAGGCTGGCTGCACCTTGGTGCCGCCACGCTCAAACTGCACTGGCGTGTCATAAATCTGCACGCCCGCGTCAAACGAGGTACCGGTGGTGTTGATGCCGGGGTAAAAATTTTCCGGGCTGCCTTCTGAGCAATAGACTAGCGTTTTGGCCGAGACAGCGGACGCTGCCAGCAGCGCCAGTGCACACAGCGCGGTACGCTTGAACGTGTGCCGAGTTTTTTTTGTTGAAATGGTCATCTTGTGGACTCCTGTCATGTGAATGCTGCTAGGCAGCGGGTTGGATAAACTGTTCAGCCAAATGGCAAGCAATTTGCCTGCCACAGAATTCGCGCAAAACCGGTCGCTCGGACTGGCATTGTGCCGCTACATGCGGGCAGCGGGTGGAAAACACGCAGCCGCTGGGCGGATTCAGTGGTGACGGCAGCTCGCCCTTGAGCACCATCCGTTCATTGGGGGCGCCCGCGCCGGTAATGCCCGGCGTGCTGGCCAGCAACGCCCGCGTATAAGGGTGCAGCGGCTGCGCAAAAAGAGTGCGCTTGTCGCCCTGTTCCATGGCGTGGCCGAGGTACATCACCAGCACATCGTCGGCAATATGGCGCACCACACCCAGGTCGTGCGAGATAAACAGATACGCCAGGCCCAGCTCGCGCTGCAAGTCGGCCAGCAGGTTAAGCACCTGCGCCTGAATCGATACGTCCAGCGCGCTCACTGGCTCGTCGGCCACGATCAGCGCCGGATTGAGCATCAGGGCGCGGGCAATGGCAATGCGCTGGCGCTGCCCGCCCGAGAACATGTGTGGATAACGGTCGTAGTGTTCGGGGCGCAGGCCCACCCGGGCCAGCATGGCACGTGCTGCTTGCGCGCGCTGGTCAGCGCTCAGGTCGGTATTGATCTCTAGCGGCGCTTCCAGAATGGCACCAATTTTCTTGCGCGGGTTCAAGGAGCCATAAGGGTTCTGAAACACCAATTGAACGGTGCGGCGCAGCGCGTGGCGCTCGGCGCTGCTGGCACGCAGCACGTCCACCGCGCCCAGCTTCAGCTCTCCGGCTGTTGGTGTTTCGATCAGCGAGACCATGCGTGCCAGTGTGGATTTGCCACAGCCTGATTCACCCACCACAGCCAGCGTCTGGCCCGGCTGGATCGTAAAAGAGACGCCACTCACCGCCTGCAGATGCTCTGCCGGGCGAAACGCGCCGTGACTGATTTTGTACACCTGCTTCAAGTCGCGTGCAACGACCACGGGCTGTTGCTGTGTACTCATGCGATCACCTCAGTTGCCACCGGTGACGTGGCCAGCGGCGTATGGCAGCACACGTTGCCGTCTTGCCAGGCGCGCAGCAGCGGGCGCTGGTCGCGGCACTGAGCGCTGGCGTAGCGGCAGCGCGGTGCAAACAGACAACCTGCGGGGCGGTCATACAGCCCGGGCACCATGCCGGGAATGGTGGCCAGCCGGCTCGCACCGTCGCTGCGCTCGGGCATGGCCGCCAGCAGCGCTTCGGTATAAGGGTGCTGAGGCGCATGAAAGATGTCGTGAGCGCTGCGTTCTTCCATGATTTGCCCGGCGTACATCACCGCCACGCGCTGCGCCATTTCGCTCACCACGCCCATGTTGTGCGTGATCAGCACCAGCGCCATATTGCGTTCTTTTTGCAGCGTGCGCAGCAGGTCCAGAATTTGCGCCTGGATCGTCACGTCCAGCGCGGTGGTGGGCTCGTCGGCAATCAGCAGCTTGGGGTTGCAAGAGATGGCCATGGCAATCATCACGCGCTGGCTCATGCCGCCAGAGAGTTGGTGCGGGTAAATGCCCAGGCGACTTTCAGGGGCCGGAATACCCACTTGCTCCAGCAGTTCGATAGAGCGTTGGTGCGCCTGTTTTTTGCTCATGCCCAGATGCAATTGCAATGACTCGGCCATCTGAAAACCCACCGTGAAACAGGGGTTCAGGCTGGTGGTGGGGTCCTGAAAAATCATCGCCATGTCTTTGCCGATGATGCGCAGGCGCTCGCGCTCGCCCAGGCGCAGCAAATCATGGCCGTCAAACATCAGTCGGTCGGCCTTGATTTCACCCGGGTAAGCCACCAGCCCCATCAGCGCCATCATGGTCACACTTTTGCCCGAGCCCGATTCGCCCACAATGCCCAGGACGTCGCCGGCGTCGAGCTGTAGTGACACGCCATCGACCGCGTGCATCACCGCCGTCCTGGACGGAAAGCGCACCGACAGGTTTTCTATTTCAAGCAATGCCATAGATCGAAACTTTCAGCGCTTGAGCTTGGGGTCAAACGCGTCGCGCAGCCCGTCACCCAGCAGGTTGAAGGCCAGCACCGTGATCAGAATGGCCAGGCCGGGGAAGGTCACCACCCACCAGGCGCGCAGCACAAATTCACGCGCGTCAGCCAGCATGGTGCCCCATTCGGGTGAGGGTGGCTGCGCGCCCAGCCCCAGAAAGCCCAGCGCGGCGGCGTCCAGAATGGCCGACGAGATACCCAGCGACGCCTGCACAATGAGCGGCGCGGTGCAGTTGGGCAGCACCTCGGAAAACATCAGTCGCAGGTGCCCCGCGCCGTTCATGCGCGCTGCGGTGACGTAGTCGCGCGACATTTCTGCGATCACCGCCGCGCGCGTGATGCGCACATAGTGCGGCAGAACAACCACCGCCACGGCCAGCATGGCGTTCATCAGCCCAGGGCCCAAAATGGCAACAATCACAATGGCCAGCAACAAGCTGGGCAGCGTCAGGATGATGTCCATGATGCGCATCACTGCCACTTCAAACACGCCGCGGAAATAACCTGCTGTCAGCCCCAGAATGGTTCCGATCACCACGGACAGTGTGACGACCACCAAACCGATGGCAAGCGACAACCGTGCGCCATGGATCAGGCGCGACAAAATGTCGCGACCGATGGCGTCGGTGCCCAGTAGATACGCGCTGCTGCCGCCAATCTGCCAGGCCGGGGGAACCAGAAACACGCTGGGGTCAGTATCGTTGGGTGCGTAAGGCGCAATCCAGGGCGCAAACGCGGCCAGCAGTAAAACGGCAAGCACGATCACCAACCCGGCCACGGCGCCGTGGTTGGAAGAGAAATAGTCCCAGAATTCGCGCAACGGGTGTTGCGGGGTAAAGGAATGGTCATCCGTCAGCGTGGTCATGATCTTGCTTAGCTTCGGATGCGTGGATTGATGATGCCGTAGGTCACATCGACCAGCAAATTGACCAGCATCACCATGCTGCCTAGCAGCAGAATGCCGCCTTGCAGCACCGGGTAATCACGTCGGCCGATGGCTTCGATCATCCACTTGCCCACGCCGGGCCAGGAAAAAATGGTTTCCGTGAGGATCGCGCCGGTAAACAGTACGCCAATTTGCAGCCCCACCACGGTGACCACGGAAATCAGCGCATTGCGCAGCGCATGCACCGTCACCACGCGCAGGCCCGACAGCCCCTTGGCGCGCGCGGTGCGGATGTAGTCTTCACCCAGCACCTCGAGCATGGCAGAGCGCGTCATGCGCGCAACCACCGCCAGCGGATTGGTGCCCAGCACGATCATCGGCAAAATCAGATGCTTGAGCGCGGACCAGAAGGCATCCCGGTCACCGGCCAGCCAGGTGTCGATCAGCAAAAAACCGGTGACAGGTTCGATGAAATATTCCACCGCTATGCGCCCCGATACCGGGGTCAGGTCCCATTGCACCGAAAACAGCAGGATCAGCAGCAAGCCCCACCAGAAGATGGGCATGGAATACCCGGTAAGCGATACGCCCATGACGCCGTGGTCCAGAAACGTATTGCGCTTGACCGCAGCCAGAATGCCCGCCGGAATGCCAATGATGACGGCAAACAGCATGGCCGCCAGCGCCAGTTCAATGGTGGCTGGAAACAGCGACATGAATTCTTGGAGGACTGGCGCGTGGGTGATGATGGACGTGCCCAGATCGCCCTGCAACACGCGGCCAATGTAAATGCCGTACTGCACCATCACGGGGCGGTCCAGTCCGTACACCTTGAGCAGTTCGGTATGGCGGGCCTCGTCGATGCCGCGTTCGCCCGCCAGGGTTTCAATCGGGTCGCCCGGCACCATCCGGATCAGGAAGAACGCCACCAGGGTCATACCGATGAAAGTCGGAATGATGAGGCTCAGGCGCGTGAGTAAAAAACGCAGCATCAGGAACAGGTGTTTTTGTTGTGGGCGCGATGATGCCACAAACAAAAGGCCGGCTTGACGCCGGCCTTTCAAGGGAAGACTCTAGAGAATTACTTCAGGTGCTTGCCGATCAGGCCGGCCATTTCAAACATGGTGACCTGTGCCTTGCCAAACACTTCCTTGAGTTTGGCGTCGGCGTTGATCATGCGTTTGTTGATGGCGTCCTGCAATTTGTTCTTTTTGATGTAGACCCACATCTGCTTGACCACCTCTGTGCGCGGCAGCGGCTTGCCGCCCACAATAGCGGCCAGCGCTGTACTGGGGGTCAGGGCCTTCATGAACGCGGCGTTGACGGTGCGTTTTTTGGCGGGCGCTTTTTTGACAACTGCTTTCTTGGCGGGGGCCGCCTTCTTGGCTACGACCTTTTTAGCCGGAGCGGCTTTTTTGGCCGGAGCGGCCTTCTTGGCTGGCGCAGCTTTTTTGGCCGGAGCGGCCTTCTTGGCTGGCGCCGCTTTCTTTGCGGGTGCTTTCGTTGCAGTTGCCATAGTGTGTCCTATTGAGAGTTGAACAAGGACCAGCACAGAGAGGGTCCCGGCTGGCTGGAGCGCATCCTAATGGAGAAAACGCACTTTTCCAAGGGGGGAGACGCTAAATTCACAGGGAAACGTTCGTTTTTCATCACGCTTTGCGTCGCCACCTACAATTTTTTCATTTTCAGGAGCGATTCATCATGGCCTTGACCTTTGCGACTTGTGATTTCTGTGACGCCAACAAGAACGCCAGCGACGATGTTTTTCGGGTGCTGCCGTCGGTGTTGCGTGACTTCTCTGCCTGCCGTGTGTTTGCCGGACCGGTGGAAACGGTCAAGTGTTTTGAAGACAACTCGCTCGTCAAGGCTGCGGTGGAATCTTGCGGCACGGTGGACACTGCGCTGGGGCGTGTGGGCAAGGTGCTGGTGGTCGATGGCGCGGGTTCGCTGCGCCGCGCCCTGTTGGGTGGCAATCTGGGTGCGGCGGCGGCGCGCAACGGCTGGGCTGGTGTGGTGATCGACGGCTGCGTGCGTGATGTGGCGGAGCTGGCCGAACTGAACGTGGGCATTCGCGCGCTGGCCAGCGTGCCCATGGCCACCGACAGACAGAACCAGGGCTTGAAAGACGTGGCGGTGCAGATTCAGGGCGTCTGGGTGCATCCGGGCGATTGGCTCTACGCCGACGCTGATGGCATGGTGATCAGCGCAACGCGTCTGGTGTAACGCACACTATCCGAAGCGGGTCTGACGACGCGTTACGCGTCTGTGCGTCGGGCGGGCAGGGTGGCCAGCAGCACGCCCACCAGACACAGGCCAAACGCCAGCAGTTGCAGTGCGCTGAGCTGTTCACCCAGTACCAGTACGCCCACGGCGGCGGCGGCAATCGGCAGCATCACGGTAAATACACCGGCGCGCGCCGCAGGTACCGTTTTCAGGCCCGTCATCCACAGCCACACCGTCCAGACGCTGGCCGCCAGCCCGTAGAAGAGCAGCAACAGCCACAGGCGCGGCGCCACGCCGGCAAAGTCAAACGACCAGGCGGCGTACAGCCCGAGCGGTGTCATCAGCGCAAAGCCCCACAGGTTGATCAGCGCGGTGATGCGCTTGGGCGAGACGCTGCCGGTAAGGCGCTTGCCAATCACCGCGTACGAGGCCTCGCACACCACAGCGGCAAACACCAGCAGGTTGCCCCACAAAAAATGGTTTGGCGCTAAATTGGCTTGTAGTCCTTGCACATGACTGGCCGGTAACTCTGTTTTAGAGATCGAAAACAGGCCAATGCCGAGCACCGCCAGCGCAATCGCCGTGCCCACACGCCAGCCGATGCGCTCGCGCAGAAAGACCCAGCTCAGCAGCGCCACCACTGCCGGAATGCTTGACATGATGATGCCCGCCGATACGGCGGTGGTCAGGCTCACGCCAAACAGCATGCACAGGGTGAACAGAAAGTTGCCTAAAAACGATTCCAGAAACAGCAGCCCGCGCGTGCTGCGTGTCATCGGTGGCTCGTCTGTTGGTTTGACCAGCCAATGCGGTATCGCCAGCACGCCAATACCAAAGCGCAGCCACGCCAGCAAAAACACCGGCAGCGCCGCGACCAGCGGCTTGCTCAGGGCCACGTAGCTGCCGACCAGCGACATGCTCAGTGCCAGCAGGCCATAGGCCAGCCAGCGGGGGGGCTGGTGGTCAGGAGGAGGGAGGTGGTTCATGGGGTGGGTTGTTGCGGCGCAGATTGTCGTTGCTGGCGCAATGCCGGCATGCTGGAAGACTTGGACTTCGACGCACCGCTGGGCGACTACCTCACCAGTGCTGAGATAAAGGCTTGGCAATGGATTGCTGCGGCTAAGAAGAATTGGCCCCAGCGGCAGTGCAGAAAATGGCGAAACTTGCCCGACCTTCACAGGAGAATCCATGTCGCTTGGTCACTTTGCCTACGCCAGCGCCAGTAACCGCTTTCTGGCCGCGCCCCTGTTGCAGAACGAGCCGTTTGCGCTGTGCGGCGTGCCGTTTGACGGTGCCGTCACGCACCGCCCCGGCGCGCGCTTTGGCCCGCAGGCCATTCGCAGCGCCAGCCTGATGCTGTGCGACGGTATCCACCCGTTGTTCAACGTCAGCCCGCTGGGGCAGCTTGGCGACGCGGGCGACATGCACTTGCCCAACGCTTCACCGCTGGCCGAGGTGCGGGCATTGATTCAGGCGCAGGCCAGCGCGCTGATGGCACAGCATCACTGCGTTTTTCTGGGGGGCGATCACTCGGTTACCCTGGCGCTGCTGCGTGCCGCACACGCCCGCTTTGGTGAATTGGCGCTGGTGCACTTTGACGCCCACTGTGACACCTGGATGGACCATTTCGGCGAGCCGTCCGGCCACGGCACCTGGACCTATGAAGCGTTGCAAGAAGGGTTGGTGAGCGCCGCGCACACGGTGCAGATCGGTCTGCGCTCCAGTGGAGATCGTGCCGCGCGCGAGTACGTGCAAGACCAGGGTGGGTTGATATATACGGCGCGCCAGTTGCGCGGCCTGGACGGCGCGGCGCTGCAGCCGGTGGTGCAACAAGTTGCCGAGCGGCTAGGCCAGCGCCCGTGTTATGTGACCTTTGACATCGACTGCCTGGACCCGGCTTTTGCACCCGGCACCGGCACCCCCGAGCCGGGTGGCTTGAGCAGCTCGCAAGCCATGACGCTGCTCGAAGAGCTGAGCGCCCTGAACCTGGTCGGCATGGACTGTGTCGAAGTGGCCCCAGCCTACGACCACGCCGAGCTCACCAGTAACGCCGCCGCCACGTTGGTCTGGACCTATCTGTGCGGCCAGATCGCCAAGCGCGTTTGAACCCTGTCAGGGCCTGCCATGTTGCTCGATTCAGATACCCAACTCAATCAACGCAGCTATTACGAAGCCAGCGTGACCCGCCCGGCGTTGAATCCCCCCCTGCAAGACACCTTGTCAACCGATGTGCTGGTGGTCGGCGCCGGTTTTGCCGGTCTGTCGGCGGCCATCGAACTGGCGCGCAAGGGCTACCAGGTGGTGCTGCTGGAGGCCGACCGGGTGTGCAGTGGTGCGTCGGGGCGCAACGGCGGGCAGGTGCTGGCCGGTTACGCCAGCGGGCAAGAACCGTTTGAGCAGCAATTGGGCCGCGACCAGGCGCGGCTGGCGTGGAACCTGTCAATGGCGTCGGTGGCGTTGGTGGATGAGCGTGTGCGCGAATTTGGTATCGACTGCGACTGGGCGCGCGGCTACGTGCACGCGGCCGACTCGCCGCGCAAAGCGCGTGCCTTGCAACACGAGATGGCCACCCTGGCACGTGACTATGGCTTTGTCACCGACGTGGCCACGGGGGCCGACGTGCAACGCCACATCCACAGCCAGCGCTACTGTGCCAGCGCGTTTGAGGCCACATCCGGCCATCTGCATCCGCTCAAATACGGACTGGGGCTGGCCGCAGCGGCGCAATCGATGGGGGTGCACATTTTTGAACGCAGCGCCGTTTTGCGGCTGGATCGGGGCGCGCAGTTGACTGCCCACACCGCGCACGGCAGCGTGAACGCCCGCTTTGGCGTGCTGGCGGGCAACTGCACGCTGCCCGAATACGGCCCCCAGGTAGCGCCCGACATTGCCGCGCGCATCATGCCGGTGGGCACTTACATCATTGGCACCGCGCCGCTGGCACCCACTCTGTGCCAGCAGTTGCTGCCGCGCAACCCGGCGGTGTGCGACAACAACTTTGTGCTGGACTACTTTCGCTTCAGCGCCGATTACCGCATGTTGTTTGGCGGACGCGTGAGCTACACCACGCGCACACCTGCCAACTTGCAGGCGGTGATGGCAGAGCGCATGGGCAAGATATTCCCGCAGCTAAAGGGCGCGCCCATCGACTTTTGCTGGGGCGGCTTTGTCGATATCAGCATGAACCGCGCCCCTGACTTTGGCCGCCTGGGTGACAACCTGTATTACCTGCAAGGCTTCAGCGGCCATGGCGTGGCGCTGACAGGCCTGGCCGGTCAACTGGTGGCGCAAGCCGTGGCTGGGCAGGCCGAACGCTTCGATGTGTTTGCCAGCTTGCGTCACCGCGAGTTTCCGGGTGGCGAACTGCTGCGCACGCCCAGCCTGGTGCTGGGCACGCTGTACCACCGGCTGCGCGATCTGTTGTGAGGGGCTTCGGAGGCTCACTGGTCTAAATATAAAAACGCCTTTTGCCCTTATTTGATAAGGGCGAAGAGCTATCAAAAAAGGTATTGCGTGTCCGGTCTAAGGAGCGAATTTTGGACTGAGCGCTCTTTGAATGCGCCAAAGCGTTACGGCCCCCGCCAACGCCGCGCAACCCACGGGGAGCCAGAACTCGTGCGCCAACCAGTAGGCGGAACTCAACAAACCGGCTGCGTAGGCAAGCCGAGCTACCCGTATCCGATGGCATGGCGCGACCAGCGTTGGTAAAAGCACCGCCAGCGTGCCGCTGACCAGTGAGCCTGCAGCCAGAAATACGACATCACCGAAACCAGACCACGGTGCATGGCATGTTTGCGAGACCACGTATTCAGCTGGGCATGAGCGTTGAAGACCCATGTGCGCCAGCAACGCCATCACCACGCCAATGTACCAACCCAGAATGGCGGCGAGGATAGTGAATGGCCAGCGTAGCAGATTCATAGTGAGACTTCATACACGAAGCGTGGACTGAGAAGGCTTATTCGGAGGGGCTGGAAGCGATAGTTTGTGATGTCGCCCAAGATCAGATGAGGGGCGCTTAGCTTTTGTCGCATCTCTGCCGTCGCAAGGTTTGTGATGACCCTACGCAAGATGATTCCCGTCTATCCAGGCAACTAATTCGCGGTAACTTATGTTTGCTGCTTCACTAGCCTTTTTTGCAAATGATTTCGATGAAGACTGCACGCTTCTTGATCTTGTTGTATCTGCAATGCCCAAATGCAATTGGCAGCCAAGCTTCAACATTACCCATGACCTATTGGCGGCTCTCTTGATTGGATAGATGGCAGCCATGACCTCATCGACTTCGTTTGAGGCTGAAGATTGATGTTCGATTTCGTCATGCGTCTCCTTGGACAAGGGGATCGGGGGCCTCCCGTCGCGGACTGGATGGTGAAGCTCAATCACGCAACCTTTAGATTCAACTCCGGATACGAGGCAATCATTGGCTAGCTCGCGCGTCAGCTTTCCACACGCGCTTCCGAATATATAGCGGTCTGTTGCTGCCTGCTCCGCAGAAACCCACTGTTTCAGAGCGTTTAATGCCAAACAATAAGCTCGATAGTTTTCCGGTAGAAGCCGATCCATGTCGTGAGGAAGCGCGTTCAAGACAATAAAGTCCCTTACCATCCCATCTCTATGAACGGCATTCTCTGCAAACTCTAAAATTAGTAAACCGATTTGATCGAGAAGTCGATCAAACGCTTGACGCTTGATTTTTGAATTCAGAAGATTAGGATTGTCCGCAGCTACTTTCCTGTAGTGCTCAAAATAGCCCTGCAGAAGGTCTCGCTTCTCAGCCGGAGTCAGCTTAATTTCGCTTTTTGGTCTGACGTAGTTCATGAACTCTTTTACTGGCTACTGTCATTTAGCTGAGCCACTGTCTATGCGGTCAAAACCCAGAAAATCTAAATTCATTTCCGTCCCTTTGTGGTTTACCGCCTAGCTAGCCCAAATTTGGTAGAGGCGAGTTCTTCCTCGATTTTGCTTGGTCAGAATGTAGCGCAAGGCGCTTGACGAATTGAAGTCAGCTCCCATTGCTCACGCCGCTGCTCCGCGCGCAAATCCTGCTAATTCCGAAGCCAGCGCCTTGGCCAGCACCGGCCCAAAGCGCTCAATTTCTGCCAGCGGCGCGTAGCCGTAGCCGATGACGAGACCGCGCAGGTCGCGGCGCTTCAGGCAGTACGCCGACAGCGGACGAACGGTCAACTGTTGTCTGGCCAGTTGCGCGGCCAGCGCCACATCGTCCACCGTGTCGGGCAAACGCAGACACAAATGCAGACCCTGCTCGGCGCCCGAGATGTGTGCCCGCTCACCCAGGCACGGCTGCAGCGCCGTCAGCAGGGCCTGGCGGCGCTGCGCGTAGCTTTGGCGCGACTTGCGCAGCGAACTGGCAAAGTGCCCCATCTCGATGAACTCGGCCAGCGCCGCCTGCACCGGAATCTGCCCCGGTCGGTTCAGGTCGTAATGCACGCGCTTGAAGGCGGCGATCAAGCCCTTGGGCACCACCATGTAGCCCAGCTTCAGGCCGGGGTAAAGCACCTTGGAAAAAGACCCCAGGTACAGCACCCGGTCGCAGCTGTCGTCCAGCCCGGCTAGCGACGCCACAGGCGGGCCGCTGAAGCGGAACTCGCTGTCGTAGTCGTCTTCCAGAATCCAGGCGCGGTGTTGGCGCGCCAGCAGCAGCAATTGGTGGCGCCGCTCCAGCGACATCACCGCGCCGGTGGGGTACTGGTGCGACGGCGTGACGTAGATCAGCCGTGCCGGGATGTCGTGGTCTTTGGCGCGCGGGGCCATACCGTGCTCGTCCACCGGTATCGGGTGGATCGCCAGACCGGTGGCGGTAAAGGCCTTGGCCGCGCCCCAATACGCCGGGTCTTCCAGCCAGACCGTGTGGCCCGGGTCGGCTAGTAGCTGGGCGCACAGGCCCAGCGACTCTTGCGTGCCGCTGGTGATCAGCACCTGATCCACCTCTAACGGCACGCTGCGCGACACGCGCAGGTAGTCGGCCACGGCGCGGCGCAACGGCGCGTAGCCACCGGCGCTGCTGTAGTCGAGCATGTCCGGGTAGGTCATGCGCCAGTGCTTGTTTTGCAGCCGTTGCCACAGCGCCAGCGGGAACGCGCTGAAGTCTGCAATGCCGGGGGTAAAAGGCTGCACCTCCAGTTCGCTGGCGCAAAAGCGCGTGCTGAGTGCCTGGCCGCGTTGTGACAGGCGGTCGCTGGCCGGGTGGGGCGCGCGTGTGGCCGCTCGGGCGCGCTGCGGCACATTCGGGCTGACAAAGGTACCGCTGCCCACGCGGCAGACCAGATAGCCTTCCACGGCCAGTTGGTTCAGCGCTGCCACCACGGTGTTGCGTGACAGTTGCAAGTCGTGCACCAGGTCGCGGCTGGAGGGCAGGCGCTCGTCGGCCGCGAGCTTGCCGTCGAGCATGGCGCGCCGCAGCGCTTCGTACAACTGCCGGTGCAGCGGCAGACGGGTTTGCGCGCCCAGGCGCTGCATTTCCGTCAGCAACAATTCGGACAACATAGGGTGCTCGCTCAGAAGACGGTTAAAGTGGCCAAAGGATGATCGCCAACGGTGGGTTCAAAGTGGCACCTTCTTGCCGATTTAAATGGCACTTATTTTCAACCAATTTCAAACGCACAATGAAACTAACCGCAGCCAGCAGGCCAGCCTGCGCTGCCACAGGAGTCCGTCATGACAGATAAGACAACGATGAATTTCAACGATCTCGAACAGTGGCTCAACGAGCACCATGTGACCGAGGTGGAGTGCCTGGTGCCTGACCTGACCGGGGTGGCGCGCGGCAAGATTCTGCCGCGGGTCAAGTTTACCGAAGACCGTGGTATGCGCCTGCCGCAGTCGGTGGTGGCCATGGGCGTGACCGGGGAGTTCCCTGAAAGCGGCCCGTATTACGACGTGATCGACCCGACCGACAAGGACATGCAGTTGCGCCCGGACCCCTCCACGGTGCGCATCGTGCCTTGGGCTACCGACCCCACCGCGCAGGTGATTCACGACTGCTTTGACCACCAGGGCACCATGGTGCCGTTTGCACCACGCAGCGTGTTGCGGCGCGTGTGCAATCTGTTCGCTGCCGAAGGCCTGCAGCCGATTGTGGCGCCTGAGCTTGAGTTTTACCTGACCGCGCGCAACACCGACCCCAACACGCTGCTGAAGGCGCCCATTGGTCGCAGCGGCCGCAACGAAACGTCGCGCCAGGCGTACAGCATCGACGCGGTGAACGAATTTGACCCGCTGTTTGAAGAGATTTATGACTATTGCGACAAGATGGAGCTCAACGTTGACACGTTGATCCACGAAATTGGCGCAGGGCAGATGGAGATCAATTTTTTTCATGCCGAGCCGCTGGGCCTGGCTGACGAGGTGTTTTTCTTCAAGCGCACGGTGCGCGAATCGGCTTTGCGCCACGACATGTACGCCACCTTCATGGCCAAGCCGATCGAAGGCGAGCCAGGCAGCGCCATGCACGTGCACCAGAGCATTCTGGACAAGACCACCGGCAAAAACATCTTCAGCAACAGCGACGGCACGCCGTCCGAGGCGTTCATGCACTACATCGGCGGCTTGCAGCGCTACATCCCGGCGGCGATGGTGCTGGTGGCGCCGTATGTCAACAGCTACCGCCGCCTGAGCCGCAACACTGCCGCGCCCATCAACATTGAGTGGGGATACGACAACCGCACCGTAGGCATCCGCTCGCCCATTTCGTCACCGGCCGCGCGCCGGGTAGAAAACCGTGTCATCGGGGCCGACGCCAACCCCTACGTGGCGCTGGCCATGACGTTGGCGTGCGGCTATCTGGGGCTGAAAAACAAGATCAAGCCCAAGTCCGAAATGAAAGGCGACGCCTATTTGTCGCCCTACGCGCTGCCGCGCAGCCTGGGCGAGGCGCTGGACTGGTTGCGTCGCGAATCCGAGTTGCACGAGGTGCTGGGCAAGGAGTTCATCACCGTCTATTCCGAGGTCAAGGAGCTGGAGTTTGACGAGTTCATGAAGGTCATCTCGCCTTGGGAACGCGAACATTTGCTACTGCATGTATAGCTATCAGCGCAATGATGCAAAGGGCTAGAGCCACTTTTCTTTTATAAAAGGATGCCATCCATGAACTCCCGGGTTGCCGCTAAAACCTTGTCCACCAAAGAATTGCAGACGCTTGATAGCGCGCACTTCATCCACCCCTTTACCGACCACGCCGACCTGGCCACGCGCGGCGCGCGCGTCATCACGCGCGGCGAAGGTATTTACGTGTGGGACTCCGAAGGCGAAAAAATGCTCGACGCCATGAGCGGCCTGTGGTGCGTCAACGTGGGCTATGGGCGCAAGGAGCTGGCCCAGGCGGCCTACGACCAGATGCTGACGCTGCCGTTTTACAACAGCTTTTTCCAGACCACCAACGAACCCGCCGTCAAGTTGGCGGCACGGCTGGCCGCGCTGGCACCCAAGGTGGACGGGCGCAGTTTTGAGCACGTGTTTTATTCCAGCAGCGGCAGCGAAAGCAATGACTCGAACGTGCGCATGGTGCGCCGTTATTGGGATTTGCTCGGCCAGCCGCAGCGCAAGGTGATCATCAGCCGCCACAACGCTTACCACGGCAGCACCATGGCGGGCGCGTCGCTGGGTGGCATGAGCGGTATGCACGCGCAAGGCGACCTGCCCATTCCGAATATCAAGCACATCGGGCAACCGTACTATTTTGAAAACGGCAAGGCCGGGGAAACCGCTGACGAATTTGGCCTGCGTGCAGCGCGCTGGCTGGAAGACGAAATTTTGGCCATCGGGCAAGACAAGGTAGCGGCCTTTATTGCCGAGCCGATCCAGGGCGCGGGCGGTGTCATCATTCCGCCCGCCACCTATTGGCCCGAGATTCAGCGCATTGTGGATAAATATGGCGTCTTGCTGATCAGTGACGAGGTGATCTGTGCCTTTGGCCGCTTGGGCCACTGGTTTGCCTACGAGAAATTTGGCTACAAGCCTGATCTGGTGACGTTTGCCAAGGCCGTTACCAGTGGCTACGTGCCGCTGGGTGGCGTGATGGTGGGCGACCGTGTGGCCAAGGTGTTGATTGAAAAAGGTGGCGAGTTCAACCACGGCTACACCTACAGCGGCCACCCGGTGTCGTGTGCGGTGGCGCTGGCCAACCTGGACATTATGGAGCGTGAACACCTGCCGCAGCGCGTGCATGGCGAGGTGGGGGCTTACTTTGCCAAACGCTACGCGGAACTCAACGACCACCCGCTGGTGGGTATGGCCGAAAGCTGCGGCTTTGTGGCCGGCCTGGTGCTGCTCAAAAACAAGCAGAAGCGCGAGCGCTTCAACCCGGACGATGCGGTGGGCATGATCTGCCGTGGCCATTGTTTCCGCAACGGCTTGATCATGCGTGCCGTGGGTGACCGCATGATCATTGCGCCGCCGCTGACCATGACGCACGCCGACATTGACGAACTGTTGCGCCTGATACGCCACGCGCTGGACCTGACGCAGCACGATTTGCACCAAAAAGGGTTGTTTTGATCGTTTGCCCTAGTGGTTTTGTGGCGTAATTTTTGCTAGCCTTAAACTTGTCATCTCGTCATTACCTATTTCACAACCGGAGTTCACTTCATGATGAAAAAGTACCTATGGTCGTTTGCGCTGTCTGCGCTAGTTCTGGCCGCGTGCGGCAAAAAAGAGGAGCCACCGGCTCCGGTGGCGGCACCCGCGCCGGCCGTCAGCGCCCCGGCACCGGTGGCGGTCAACACCGAAGAAAAAATGCTCAACATCTACAACTGGCCCGACTACGTGCCCGAGGGCATGATTGCCGCGTTTGAGAAAGAAACCGGTATCAAGGTCAACTACGACACCTTTGAAACCAATGAAGCGCTGCACGCCAAGCTGGTGGCGGGCAACACCGGTTACGACATCGTGGTGCCGGGCAGTGTGTTTGCCAAGCCGCAAATTGAAGGCGGCATGTTCCAGCCGCTGGACAAGGCCAAAGTGAAGAACCTGGCCAATCTGGACGCACCCATCATGGCCACGCTGGCCAAAAACACCGACCCTGACAATAAATATCTGGTTCCATGGGCCTGGGGCTTCACCACCGTGGGTATCAACAAGACCAAAGTGACCAAGGCGCTGGGCAAGCTGCCCATGCCAGAAAACGCCTGGGACCTGGTGTTCAAGCCCGAATACACGTCCAAGCTCAAATCGTGCGGCATTGCGTATCTGGATTCGCCCACCGAGATTATTCCTGTAGCGCTGCACTACATCGGCAAAGACGCTTACTCCAATGATCCGGCAGACTACAAGGCCGCTACCGACATGCTGGCCAAGGTGCGCAAAGACGTGCGGATCTTTAGCAGCACCATGATCGACGACATCGCGGGCGGCAAGGCCTGCGTGGCCATTGGTTGGTCGGGCGACATCAACATCGCTGCGGGTCGCGCCAAAGAGAACAAGTCCAAGGACGAAATTGAAGCGCTGCTGCCTTCTACCGGTGCGTTGATCTTCTTTGACACCATGGCCATCACCAAGGATGCCGCGCACCCCAACAACGCGCAGGCATTCATTGACTTCTATCTGCGCCCGGAAAACGCTGCACGCATGGCCAACGAGATGAACTACCCCACCGCCAACAAGGCAGCCATTGCGCAGATCAAGCCCGAAATTGCGGGCAACAAGACCATTTTTGTCGAGGGCGATTACTTTGCCAAGATGATCGCGCCGAGCAGTTTCACCAACGAAGCGCGTGAAGCCATGGCCACCGCCTACAACAGCTTCAAAAAAGGCAAGTAAGTCGTTGTAATTTCATAGCACAGGGCTGTTTGTACGCTGAGTATGAGCAGCCCTTTTTCTTGGCTTGCATGTTCTGAAATCGAGGCCCAAGCATGGCGGATGCCACACCCAAAGACAATTACCTGGTGACCGAAAAACTAGTCAAACGCTTTGACGAAGCGGTGGCGGTGGATGAGGTCAACCTGTCGATCCGGCAGGGCGAAATTTTTGCCTTGCTGGGCAGTTCGGGCTGCGGCAAATCGACCCTGTTGCGCATGTTGGCCGGGTTTGAGAAACCCACCTCCGGGCGCATTTTGCTTAGCGGGCAAGATGTGGCGCCGCTGGCACCGTATGAGCGCCCGTTCAACATGATGTTTCAGAGCTACGCCCTGTTCCCGCATCTGGATATTTGGGAAAACGTGGCCTTTGGCCTCAAGCGTGAAGGCTGCGCCAAAGACGAGCTCAAGACCCGTGTCGGCCAGATGCTCGATCTGGTGCAACTCACACCCTACGCCAAGCGCAAGCCGCACCAGCTCTCAGGCGGGCAACAGCAGCGCGTGGCGCTGGCGCGCAGCCTGGCCAAAAAACCCAAGGTGTTGTTGCTCGACGAGCCGCTAGGCGCGCTGGATAAAAAATTGCGCGAGCAAACCCAGTTTGAACTGGTCAACATCATCGAAAAAGTAGGTGTGACCTGTGTCATGGTCACGCACGATCAAGAAGAAGCCATGACCATGGCCAGCCGCATTGCCGTCATGAGCAAGGGGCGGGTGCTGCAGGTGGGCTCGCCACAAGAGGTGTACGAATACCCGTCCAACCGCTTTGTGGCGGATTTCATTGGCAGCGTGAACCTATTTGACGGCAAGCTCAGCATCGATGAGCCCGACCACTGCGCTGCGCAAACGGCCATTGGTGAGGTGCATGTGGGCCACAGCGTGAGCGGCACCTTGGGCATGCCGGTGGCGATGGGGGTGCGTCCCGAAAAGGTCAGCATTGGCAAACAGGCTCCGGCCAACGTGCGCCATAACCTGTTCAGTGGGCGCGTCAAGGAAATTGCTTACTTTGGCTCGTACAACACCTACATCGTGGTCACGTCCAGCGGCGTGCGGGTCAAGATCACCGAACCCAACGGCTCACATACCAACACGCTGGACATCACCTGGGAAGATGACGTGTACTTTTGGTGGGACGACACCGACGCCGTCTTGTTGCGCAACTAAGGGGCACTGGTATGGCCTATTCGTTGAAAGCCCCTGGCCGCCGATTTGTCATTGGCGTGCCCTACACCTGGCTGGTGGTGTTTTTCCTGCTGCCGTTTTTGATATTGCTGTACATCAGCTTTGTCGATATGGGCAACGACATCTCGCCGTTCAAGCCCATTTGGGATTCTGAAACCGGCTTGCTGCACCTGAAATACGACAACTATTACACGATTTTTCAGTCGGGCGACGGCGGCGCGTTGTTCCAGACGCTCTACATCGAAGCCTATCTGCGCTCACTGTGGTATGCGCTGTGCACCGCGCTGCTGTGCCTGGTTATCGGCTATCCGTTTTCATATTTCATCGCACGCTCTGCCCCCAGTGTGCGACCGGCCTTGCTGATGATGGTGATGCTGCCGTTCTGGACCTCGTTTTTGCTGCGCGTCTATGCCTGGAAAGGCATCCTGGCCGACCAGGGTGTGGTGAACCAGGTGTTGCTGGCGCTGGGCATCATCAACGAGCCCATTCAAATGCTCTACACCGACGTGTCGATGCTGGTGGGCATGACGTATGTGTACCTGCCGTTCATGGTGCTGCCGCTGTACGCCAACCTGGTCAAGATGGATTTCCGGTTATTGGAGGCCGCCTATGACCTGGGCACCTCGCCGTTCAAGGCGTTCTGGCTGGTCACGGTGCCACTGTCCAAGGCGGGCATCATCGCCGGTTTCATGCTGGTGTTCATTCCTTGCGTGGGTGAATTTGTCATTCCGTCGCTGCTGGGCGGGCCGGAGAACATCATGATCGGGCGTGTGGTGTGGGACGAAATGTTTACCAGCAACAACTGGCCACGCGCCTCTGCGCTGGCGGTGGTGATGATCGGGCTGATCGTCGTACCCTTGGCCATCTACTACCACTTCACCGGTGAAGCGGCTGAGCCCAAGCACTGAAAGGCCCATGATGAAGCAACTTCTGAATCGCTACTTTGGCAAGGCCTGGTTAGCCCTGACCTTTCTGTTTTTGTACCTGCCGCTGTTTTTCATGGTGGTGTTTTCGTTCAACAGCACACGGCAAGACGCGGTGTTTACCGGGTTTTCGCTGCGCTGGTACGAGGCGCTCACGCGCGACACCAAAATCGTCGACGGCTTCTGGCTATCGGTCAAGGTGGCCACGTTTGCCGGCATTGCCTCGGCCGTGCTGGCCACCTTTGCCGCGTTTGTGCTGGTGCGCTACCGGCGCTTCATTGGGCGCACGCTGTTCTCGGGCATGGTCAACGCGCCGCTGGTGATGCCCGAAGTGGTCATTGGCTTGTCGCTGTTGTTGCTCATGGTGGGCATTCAAAACGCGTTTGGCTGGCCGCAGCGCGGTATGTTGACGATTGTGCTGGGGCACACGCTGCTGGGCATGGCTTACGGCATGGTGGTGGTGCAGTCGCGCCTGCTGGAGATGGATCGCGCCATTGAAGAGGCGGCGATGGACCTGGGTGCCAAGCCGTTTCAGGTGTTTTTTCTGGTCACCATGCCCAACATCATGCAAGCCGTTTTTGCGGCCTATTTGCTGGCGTTTACGCTGTCGTTTGACGATGTGGTGATTGCCGAGTTTTTGTCCGGACCGGGTGTCAACACGCTGCCACAGGTGATTTTCGGCTACGCGCGCCGGGGCATTAACCCCACCATTTACGCCGCAGCGACGCTGCTGATTGTGTCGGTCACGCTGGTGGTGATCGGCTACAGCGTGTGGGTGGCGCGCCAAACGCGCAAGCGTGAACGGGAGATGGCTGCGGCGGTGCGGGCGGAGACTGCTGTGTTGTCGGCGTGACGTGTTTGAACCCGCAGCGCACGCTGGGCATCTGACTCCGCGAATGTCCTCCGGCTTGGAGCGTAGCCCCAAGCCTCCTCCTTTATTTCGCTACGTCAGATACCCAACGCACGCTGCTAGTCGGTTGTGATGATTCCATGATCGAGATGGCGGTTTGTGTGGCTTGGTTGAAATGCGCTTCTAGCCGCCAAGAAGAATGCGCGAGCAGCTATTATTTTTGGTTCTTCATCAATTTCACTGTGAACTTTTTGTGAAATTCTGGAAAATTCGATTCTTCAAAATTTCGGAGTTGAGCATGAAAGACACAGCGTTGTATGAGCAGCTTCTTGGTTTGAGTGCGCCGTGG
>Ga0210050_1001703_pt1 | contig 22677 bp, 29 predicted proteins | sample CryGey132114_all_FD_185463 | JGI IMG/M metagenome (GOLD analysis project Ga0210050, IMG submission 185463) | Groundwater microbial communities from aquifer - Crystal Geyser CG22_combo_CG10-13_8/21/14_all (SPAdes) (version 2) | ecosystem: Environmental > Aquatic > Deep subsurface > Groundwater ... | reverse complement strand
ATGTGCAATATAGTCATGCTGCAATAACTCACTGATCGCCTTCGGCTTACCTTTTCGTTTCAGATAGCTTGGTGAGGCGCACAACACGTGGCGAGTCTTAATTAAAGGCTTTCTGACAAGATCATCCGCACCCGGTAAGCTGGTGCCAAAAAAAATATCCATGCCATACTTTTTAAAATCCGGCGCTTTTTCTTCAATATGAAAATCAAGCGCAATCTTCGGGTAGTTTTGCATAAACTTTCTTAAGCGTGGCAAAATATAGACCCTCATATAATACTCATTTAAAAACACACGCAGCTCGCCTTCAGGTTCTTCAACGGCCTGGAAAACCAAACGCTCAGCTTGCTCAACCTCACCCAGAGCCTTTTTGCAAGCATGATAAAACGTTTGCCCCATCGGGGTAGGCGTCGCGCCACTATGGTTGCGCTCAAGCAGCTTTACACCCAGATAATTTTCTAAGCGCGTAATTTTTCGGCTGACAGCCGCACTGGTTTGGTGAAGTTGCTCAGCCGCTTTTTGAAGCGTGCCGCAATCGGTCACAATCACAAAAGCTTGTATAAGATCAAGGCGATTCATAGGTATTACACTTTATTCAACATACATTAAAATTTTATAGATTTATTGAATATATATCAAGTTATAAAATTATCCTGAAAGAAGGAGTTTTATAATGAAAAATACAAACAATCACTACCGAAAAGGCAGCCATCAAGAAAGCGGACGAGAGCTTTCTGACCTCACTCACAGGGCACAGTCAGTTGAGCAATGGGTACACCCAGAAACACAAACGCCCCTACCCTTAGAGCTGATGTGCAGAATCTTCAAACACCTGCCCGGCCTAGAAGAGGGTCAGCAGAGCTTGATAAGCCTACTCTATGTGAACCATTACGTGAGAATGGCGGCACTGCATCACTTAGCCTTTGACAGACAGTACTTTCATCCATCATTCACAAAGGCCGGCTTGTTTTCATTGCGAAATCGCCATGTCACAGCGAACCTGCTAATTGAAAACCTGGTTCGCCGAATCAGTGACAATGAAAAGCGTCTAAACATCTTATCGTTTTGTTACGATATCGACCGATATAATAAAATCATGGCCGCCCTTCCCCTCAAGACCTTTATGTATGGGTTAAATGACAAGCCTGAAGAGCTTGCCGACTGGATTATTCGACTTATGAAGGGCCCCCTGTTTCGAGAATTTTGCCAAAATAACGCAAACTTACTGCACAAAAAATTTGAAGAAACCGGGTTTAAAGGCGTCATGCAAGCTTACAACTCGCTAAGGCAAGCCGAAGAAGCACCTTACTCTTCAAACGATATTCCGTGTGTATCGTGGGTCTAATAGCCAGGAGATATCACAAGGCTCATCAACAGCGCACGCCAGCTCAATACGCCGATCATCAGAAAAGATTGGCGTGTTGAACCCGCGCGCATTTTTAGATGTCCAAAGCTCAGCTTTATCCCCCTGTACACGAATCGCTTGGCCTTCGTATAAACCTAACACTGTTTTGCCAGGGTTAAAGATACAAAATTCTTTTAAACGAAGATCGCGTGTTTCGCCCTGGTGAGCAGGGTCATGCATGCTGTCGTCCATGTAGTGACAGTTAAGCTGAAAAGGAATCAAACCAAGACTGATCAGGTCGATAACATCGTTCGCCGGCCCCGGCATATCATTGTTCGTTTTAATCGTGGGGCAAGTGATTAATGTGCCCGCGCTACTGCCCATGTAGGGTAAGCCTGCGCTTGCCGCTTCGCGAAGCACAGCCAAAGCCCCCGTGCTTTGAAGCTTATAAAGCAAGGTCGGTGTATGACCACCGCCCACAAACACACCACCAACTTTAAACAAATCAACCTCTGTTATTCCACCTTTGGGGGCACACACACAAGCAATTCCCATGCGCTGCAGGCGATCTTGAGTGCTTTTAAAGTAATCGGCCTCAGACAGGCCACCAGCGCGCGCATACGGCACGAACATAATCGGCTTGCCTTGCGTAGCCTCTTCTGTGAAAAAAGCGTTTATCCATTTCTCAGCCCAGTCAAACAGGCCTGGCTTCTCGCCTTTCGGCAAACTGCCAGCAGCTTTACTGCCCGATAATAGCAAAAGATTAAGCTTGTGATTTTTCATGTGGATCGTTATCCAGTAAAAACAGTGTTAAATAAAATGCACACAACATCGGGTCAAGCACAGTAACTTGATACCCTTTTTGCCGAAGCGCCGCTTGCAGAGGTTTAGCCATGCTCGTAAAAGCCGTGCAACCAAAAACCAGCTTATCCACCGATTGCGTCTTGATGAAATTCTCTGCCTGTATCAACAACTCATCAAAAAGCGCGTCGTGATCAAGTAAGAGACTGAGATCGTGCAGTTTCATATCATGCGCGTAAAAATCTGACACCGAATAGCCGTAATCCAACCAGAGTGTTTTAAAGAGTGTCACGAGCTCGGCGTTGAGCGACAAAATGCCGAAACGTTGTCCGTCGATAAGCGCCGCCATTTTAAATGTCGCATAAGAAGGGCCGATAACCGGGATGTTAACCCCCTGCTCTCTAGCTTCCTTCATGGCCACATCAGCCATGCAATCGGTGATCACGCCACCAACCCCCGCTTCGCAAGCTTGCTGAATTTTTTCAAGGCAGAAGGGCAAGGCCTCAAGGTGGGTTGCCTCAGAATCGATAAACGCAGGCCCCTGATCAAGGTGGGTATGACTAAGCTCAACCCCTCTCCCCTTTAAATAATCAAAATCCTTAGGATCTCGACCGATCTCAAGCGGCGCGATGGGAGTGATGATACGTATCTCTTTCATAAGCCAGCCTATTTTAATCTTAGAACTATAATACGTCCCCATGAGCTCATAAACAAGCTCGCCGGAAATTGGATAACCCACCCTCGCAAGTTATCCCAAGCCATCATGGAAAAACCAAACACAGATTTACAGGACAGTGATCTTTTTGCTAGCGCGTTTAAATACGCCGCCATTGGCATGGCGCTCGTCTCCCCTGACGGCCAGTTTCTTTACGTCAACGAGGCGTTATGCAAAATGCTGGGCTATAGCGAAAAGGAAACGCCGCGGCGGCAACAACTACCGGAACTCCAAACTGGCCTTAGAGATTTTGTGCTACATGAAGCAGCTCAATGCATTAAGTTTCTAAAAAAGCGCATAAAAAACCCCTTTCGCATCAGCATTAACTTATCACCCAAACAACTTGATTAAAGCTATCAGCAACCTCGCCAAAGCGTTAAGCTTGCCCACAGTTGCCGAAGGTGTAGAAACCCAAGCACCGCATGGCTATTTAAAGTCACTGGGCTGCGATTACGCTCAAGGCTTTCTTTTCTCGAAAGCGATTCCTTTTGATGATCTCTTGAAATTTGCTCCAGAAAAAACACAAAAAGACTATTGAGCTAACAAATAATTTCGGATATCATTCCCTTCACTCTTCCAAGCCCTCCGCCCCCATAAAACGAAAAACTGATTGGTAGCTTTATAATGAAACTGACTTCTAAGCAACGTCTGTGCGCATTTTTTGTGAACCTGCTTATTCCTTTAAGCGGTATGAGCACAGACATTTACTTACCCTCATTACCAGCTATGAGCATGAAATTTCATGTTACAAAAGCCATGGTACAGCTCACCGTCACAAGCTTTACGCTTGCAATGGCTATATCACAACTCTTTGCAGGGCCAATTTCCGATGCTCTTGGGCGAAAAAAACTGATTATGGGTTCAACGCTGCTCCAACTGCTCAGTATCATTGGTATTTTATTCTCACCCAGCATGAACAGCATGATCGCCTTACGTTTCATTCAGGGCTTTAGCGTCGGCTTTATGATCGTGCCGGCTCGAGCCATATTAAGCGATGTATTTGAGGGCGATGCCTTAAAAAAACAGTTCAACTATGCCACCATCGCCTTTGCGCTGGGCCCCATTATCGCCCCCTTTATCGGGGGCCACTTGCAAGCCTATTTTGGCTGGCAAGCTAACTTTATTTTCATCCTGATTTATATCATTGTGATCCTGCTATTCACATTATTTTTATACCGCGAAACACTCAAAAACTCGCGTCAATTTTCGTTACATCATCTATGGAAAAACTACTATCAAATATCGAAGAATCATTACTTTTTATTCTGCTCACTATTTGTAGGCATCGCCTACGGTTATAGCGTTCTATTCAGTGTCTCAGGTCCCTTCTTGGTACAAGTTACACTACATCAAAGCGCCATCAGCTATGGCTTTATCGCGTTACTGATGGGGCTGGCCTGGTTTCTCGGCAACACCATTAACCGAGTGCTATTTAACTACAGCAAAAAGCTAAAAGTGAACTGCGCACTGTCAGGGATTTTTTTATCCGCCGTTGCGTTATTACTCTTTGCAAAATTTGGGTTTTTAAATCTACTCGCGCTTGTCATACCAACATTTATCTCAGTAATGCTAAGCGGCCTTATTTTCCCAGTTTATATCTCAGAGTGCCTAATCACTTTTAAGGAGCTTGCCGCCTCTGCGAATGCTTTTTTGTTTAGCGTAGTTTGGGTAATGTTTAGTGGGTTCACCCTAGTCTCAAGCCAACTAAAATCACAAACTCTTTACCCATATGGCATCGCATTTATGGGCACTTGCCTACTCAGCATGTTAGTGTACTACGGCTTTATTGCTCGAACTAAGCATTAAGGCAGCGTCCGAGGCGATACAATAGAAACAAACTCACAAGGCTCAAGCCAAAAAAATAGGCTGGCATGGCCACTAAACCAAAATGTCCAAGCCATGCCATGGCCGCCGTGATTAACGACACCAACAAATAATACGATAAGCCAAATACAGCGCCCGCTGTACCCAGCGCTTCTTTGTAGTGCACCAAAGCCTGGCCTAATGCAATGGGTGTCACAAAACCGTATGTTGTAAATACCAGGCCCATCATTGGCAACATAATCAACACCAAGGAAACAACAGGATGATTAGCGCTCACCCAGCCCAAGACGACAAAAGATAACATCGCTGCACTGCAGAGCAACATCAATACACCGCCGAGGATTAACAAAGCCCTGTAGCCTAAGTGCTTGCTCAAACGACGCGAAACAAACCCGGCACTGAGCGCAGAAAAGGCCAAGAGCAACCCTAAGCGACCAAATTGAATGGGCGTAAAGTGTAACATTTTGATAAAAACAAACGGACCTTGTGCGTAGTAACTGAATAAGATACCGTTCATAATACCTACCAAGCCCGAAGCCGACAGCACGCGCACATCACAAAGCATGCGCTTTAATACTGGCCAAACCGCTGACACTGTCATGCCTTTCGCGCGGGTTTCAGGCAGGCGAAGACTGGAAGCACAAAGTATCGCCAAACCCAAAACAAGCAACAAGATAAAGTTACTTTCCCAGCCAAACCACTGCGTGAGGTAGCCGCCAACAAACGGACCCACTGTGATGCACACAGCCAACACCACGCCGCTTAAAGAAAAAAACTGATGACGCTGACTATCATGCAAAGCTTCGCGCGCAATGGCTTGGCCCACCACAGAACAAGCGCTGCCGCCAAAACCTTGGACCAAGCGTGCGAACAATAAAACGTCGATACTGTGTGACAACGCACATAATAAAGCGCCTAAGGCATAAACAACTAAGCCAGACAATATCGCAACACGGCGACCCCAATGATCCGACAAACGCCCAAAGGAAAAAACACCGACCGCAAAGCCGATAAAGTACAAGGTCAATGTCCATTGCGCCAAAGTGTTACTCGTCGCCAGCGCATGCGCCATAGTCGGTAACGCAGGAGAATAAATATTTTCACTGAACTGCGGAAAGCCCAACAAAATGAGCAATAGCCAAACTGGCGCTGTTTTTATCATGACTGTTTTCCTTTTGTAAATTCTGCTAAACAGCAATTTAAAATTAACTGTTTATACGCTTGCTTTTGTGCACGGCTCAGTTGGATATGCGTTTGCAAAAACGGCGCATAGCAACTGTAGGCGATAAACAACATCACCAAATCAATATCCACCCCTACTTTCAACTCACCTCGACGCAGGAGTACTTTGAGCGCCTTTTTCCAACGCTCAGGCGAGGTGTATTCATTCCCCACGATAGCATCACCCTCTTTCACCACATGCTGCCAAGCCATCAACCTGGCAAGTTCAGGATGATTCTCATACGTGTTAAATCGATCATCTAAAAGACTTTCAAAAAATCCTGCCGCTGTCGTCATATCGTACTCGACATGCGCTTGCGTCGGCGCTGAAATCATGGCCTTGACCTCACACCACAAATTCGCTTTATCCGAAAAATGATGAAACAACAACGCCTTATTCACGCCGGCTAATTTAGCGATGGCACTCATTGAAGCGCCATCAAAGCCTTTCTCTAAAAAAAGCTGTTTAGATGAGTCTAAAATACGCTCGCGGGTTTTATCGGCCGAGGGGCGTTGTGTTTTTTGAGCCATGCGAAACCTTGATAGTTAACCTATAGGTCAATCATCTTATATTAAATTAACCAATTGGTCAAATATTGACGGTAAATAATGGCGCGGAGGTTTACACTGGAAAAGCAGAGATATTAAAGCAGCTCAGCGATATACACTTCATACGGTTTTGAAAGGCAACTCGCTAAGCGTTGCCCCAGCGCTTGCACGTAGGACTTCTCAAATTGTTTAGCATGCTGCTCAGCACTTTGCCATTGCTCGTACAGAATGAACTGATGTTCATTATCTTTCACGCGATGAACATGATAAAGTACACTTGCAGGCTCAGCCCGGCTGCCATCTGCCAAGTCTTTTAAAATCTGTTCAAGCTCAGCCTCTAACCCCGGCCTGGCTTCTAGCATGACCAGTACTGTATGCATAAACCCTCACTTGTTAACGAAACCTTAAGTTTAGAGAGTGTAACATACCACAATTTAATTGGAGAGCAGTCAACATGGAACCTGGTATTCTAGATCAACCGGGCTATGACGGAGACACCGAACAGAAAGCCGTTAGGGCAGCATACATCAAACATCTTCAACCCTTAACAGAAAAACGAGAACCAAAAGAAAGAACGCAACCTCAACGCCAACGTGACGCCATAGCCAGACTATTTCACGGCAAAGAAACCTGTGCAGCCGTTAGATACTCAGATAAAGAACAAGAAATTCAAATTGCAAGCAACGCTATTCATGCTCGCTCTCAACAAACCAACCAACATATTCGTGACATTACTGAGATGGCATCACTACTGTCTAATCAAAAAATTGACATGAAAGATGCCATTGTATTACTAAGCAATGGCGTTGCTGCACAGCTTCAAAATGATCATTGGCGTATATTCAAGGCAGCCAACACTGATTTACTTAAAAAGAAAATCATCAATCAGTTCTGCGATCTATTCAAGTCAGGAAAGGAAACAAAACACTGGCGAGACCAAAAAATTCGCGAACTTGCTGAACCAAAATCAGATAAAGACATTAAAGTTCTTCGTGCCGTTTCAAGAATGGCAAGAGATTTTATTAAAATTCGTCGCGCGATATCAAAAGCAATGAGCATAGCACCTAGTGAACCAGGCATATTGCAAGCTATTGCGAACAAAAAACTTTCGATACTTAAACTAAGTGAAGCAGAGGTTCACGCAGAAATGCGCATTATTGACAGAATGATAGCTGAAAAAACCCCCATTACTCCAGAAGAGTATATTGGCATATCACGACTTTGCTGTCCTCGCTGCGCCCTAGTTGTTGATTCACTCAAGATTAACACCGCAGGCCATCACCCCAATATCGGCAGAAACTGGGCGTTACCCAATTTTTTTAAGTCGCAGAGCCCACAACGAGATTGCGTGATCGGTGATGAGGCTGCTGAGCATTTAAAAAGAATTCCACCAACCAATCAAACAGGCACCCTATCTTTTCTCACAGATGGAAAAAAGCTTGGTCTTCAAAAAAGAAAAGGATACACCTTTCATGACTCATCTGACAGCGATGATCAATTTGGTATCAGTGACGATGAAAACGAAGTGGCAGATCTAAAGACCAACGAGCTTTTTCAGCTCCAAGTTATCAAAGAAGATCATTATGAAGAATATTTTAACCTATTGCGTCATATGCCACATGCGAGCATCGCAAGGCTTTATCAAAACGATCAAGCTGGGTTTCTTACGCTCGGATCACGCCATGTTGCACGACTGGTGAATCCTGATGAATTCGATGACGCTTTAGACTTCGATGAGCTTTTTGAGGTATACAATGACGATAGAGAGCTATTCGACTACTTCATAAGGGATAAAAACGATCTAATGTCTCAAGCTGGCCCACAGAGATTATTAGAATTATATAAAGAAAAACTAGCAGAAAAGAGATACAGATTAAAGCATAACATTGGTATTGATGATATTTATCCTTATGATGTGGATGCAAACGTTAAAGCCGAATTTGAGTCAGAAGAAGGCCTCGAATCATACGATAACGGCAGTGATGACTCACAAAGTAGAGACGATGACGATCACACTGAAAATCACTACTACCCACCAGGCACTCGAAACCCTTATGACGCAGATGATGATGACAGTGACGACTCTTGTGACCGATGTAGGCCGTACTAATACTGGGCAGCCCCGATGAGTGCCTTTTTTTCAGCCACACTCATCCGCTTAATCTTCGCCTCCATCGACAAAGCCTCGCTGCGATCTTCAAACGCCCAATACGCTGCCAAGCGCTTGGGTGGAAAGCTTCGCGTATACTTACACTTCGCACTACCGGCTACGTGTTCAGCATAACGGCGCTCGATATCGGTCGTAAAGCCTGTATACAACGCACCATTCTCACACTCGATGATGTAAACAAAATACTGTGTCATCGCTTAAGGCGCCTGCCTCGATACCACCAACATTGAAACAGCAATACGCTTTTCTTCAAAAGCGTCAATGGTGCGCCGACTAAACTTGGCCAATCCCAATTGAGTGCAATCGCGGACGTGAGGTCACACACGGTAATAAGCACTGCAATAAGCACAAAATACAAGCTCAAACCTTCGGTGGATTTATTCAAGTAATTTTTAATAATTTGCGGCAACATGTAGGTAAACCAACAGACATTGGACACCATACCTGCTGTGTCATAAAAATGCTTGCTACGATGCGTGAAACTTACATTATCAATGGCATAGCCGAGCAAGCCTAAAAAAACTAAGGTGATTAAGGCATAGCTGATCACCTCACTTTTTGAATGCAAGCCATAGCGCCCAATTTGATAATGTTCGATAAACAAACTCGCCAAGCCGACAATCGTCACCAAACGGTATTGCCACTGCATGTCGCGGCCAAAGCCGTACATCAAGTCGGCCATATAACCAAACAACAACAAACCGTGCATCCAGTAGCTTAAACCCTCGGTGTCTTTGCGCTTGAAGTTGAGCCACAACTGCGGCAGAAACCAAATGAAATAAATGATGGTGGAAATAGACAGGGTGATTTCACCCAAGGTGTGTATGTTCATATTGTCTTCCTACACCGGTACTAACCGGATCAGGTTCAAAGGGTTTAGCGTATGCAATCTCAGCGCCTAAGCGCTCCCCTGCTTTATTGAAAGGCTACTATATAAAAAAATACCTGGCTGGGCCAGATATTTTAGAAGCATTAAGGGGCCATCCCGAGGTTGCGGCTTATCGCTCTTCTCTTGCTTATTAACAAAAAATCACCCGCATCTTTCAGCAGTCTATACGCACCAACAGCCGCCAAAGAGCGCTTAACATCAATTGACAGCCACCCAAGAGCGGCAAATACGCATACGACGGTCGCTACCCTCGAAGCTGCTATAAAAACAAAAATGGACAGTTTAATGCGAAGCCTCAGCAACACGTTTGATGAACTACTCCGCTTACTCGAATCAACAATCAAGATCTGTGATAACGACTCCATCGTGGAAAAGGCTGATATAGTTTATCAGTGCTTATGCAAAAGGCTTACGCCGGATCATGATATGCCGGAGGATGCCGATAGGCTTGTCCCGGCGATTTATGCAACCGTTGATCTGCTGATGTTTGATGATGAAGGAAATCAAGACGCGTTTTACACTGATTTTAACTTCATCACAAATCACCAAGCTGACAAAGATTTAAAGGGCTGTATGACGTCGCTTAGCAACGCTCGCTTTACTGAGAGACCCGGTGTTTTGACCCTATAAAATGGGGAAAGCGCCCAAAAAAGGCCTGTGTCGAGAAGACAGTAAAGGGTTTTGCCGAAAAAAACCCGGCAAAGCCGGGTCATGATCAAGCGAATAACCATTCTACTCAGCCGAAAACTCTTTAAACGCACGCAGCGCATCAGCCGCATACATCAGCGACGGTCCACCGCCCATGTACACCGCCATGCCGAGCATTTCCATCACCTCCGCTTCAGTGGTACCTAATTTTTGCAAGGCTTGCGCATGAAAACCAATACAACCATCACAGCGTACGGCCACACCAATCGCAAGCGCGATTAATTCTTTGGTTTTTTTATCCAACGCGCCCTCTTGGGTCGCACCCTGCGCCAAAGCGGAAAAGCCCTTCATCGCATCGGGTATACCTTTGCGAAGGTCGGCCAAGGAAGCGGAAATATCACCGGTGATTTCTTTATAAGACTTTGTCATAACGTTTCTCCTTATCAACGATTAAACGGTAATAGCATTAACAATCGCGCCAAGCCACAAGTGCCTGTGATGCCGGCAAACAATAAGCCCAAACCAAAAAAGCCACTGATCAGCGAGTAATACGGTGAAAGTGTCAAACCCAACACCACGCCCAACACGACCATAAAACCAATAATAATTTGCACTTGTCGCATCACAGAAAAACAAAACCCCGTGGTTTTAACCGTACTGCCCCCCGCTTTTTTCCACGCAACAATCCCGCCATCTAGCATGTAAATGTCTGCATCTTGGTTACACTGCTGCACAATGGCTTTTGCTGCTTGCTCAGAACGCACGCCCGAGCGACAGTAAACCACACAAGGTTTTTCCACAGAATGGCCTTCTTGCACGCAGCGGTTCAAAGGCTTGGAGATGGCGCCAGAAATATGCTCGGCCTGGTATTCATCCGGCTCACGCACATCGAGCAACTCCCAATCTTTGTGCTCTGCAAGCAATTGCCTTAAGGTTTCAGCACTGATTTTTTGAACCGTTGTCATATTATTTCTCCTCACAAAAATATTCGTGCATTACATTTAATATGGCTTCTACTTCTTTGCCACATAAGGAATAATAAGCCTGCTGAGCTTCTTTTCTCGCCACAACCAAACCCTCTTCACGCAGCTTGGCCAGGTGCTGAGAAAATGCCGATGGGCTAAGCTTGGTGGAGGCCAGAAGCTCTGAAACCGATTTCTCACCGCTGACCAGCTGACACAAGGTGATCAAACGCTCAGGGTGTGCTAGCAATTTCAAAAAAGCAGCCGCTTTCTGGGCATTTTTCTGCAAGCTATCTTGAGCGGTTTTCATCCCAAGCCCCCTAATTAATTTAGATAAATCTAAATTAGTTTTATCTAAATTACAAGCTTTTCTCGATAAATTATTCTGTGATAGACTTCGGCCTCATAAAGGATTCGAGCGACATGAAGAAAAAACAAAAACCCACCCCATTGATCAGCTTGTTAGCACCGAGATACTGGGCTCTGTGGGCTTTTTTTGGCGTATTACGACTGATTGTTTTGCTACCCTACCCACAACTTAAATCGCTCGCCTTCAAGCTAGGCCCCGTACTCATGAAAGCCCAGGCTCGACGCGTGCACATCGCCCGAGTCAATCTCTCACTCTGCTTTCCCGAAAAAGATGAGCGCGAACGCGAACGTATACTCCGCGAGAGTTTTGGCTATGCCGTTTTGGGAATATTTGAAATGGGGCTGGCTTGGTGGGCCAGCGAAAAACGGTTTAACGCCATGATCACCATCAATGGCTTAAACATTTTCCATCATGCTTTAAAGCAAGGCCGCGGCGTTATCGGCTTATCAGGCCACTTCACACAGGCTGAACTCTTCATGCGCACCATGGGCAAGCAGCTGCCGCTAACCATATTTTATCGCCAACAAAAAAACGCTCTGTTTGAATGGTTTTCCGTGCGCCAGCGTCGAAAATACCTAAGCGGCTTAGTCGAGCGAAAAGATGTCGGCGGCTTTTTCAAGGCGCTTGAGAAAAACCAGGTGCTGGCTTACTTACCCGATCAAGACTTCGGCATTCGCAACGGCGTGTTTGCCCCCTTCTTCGGGCAGCAAGCCGCCACGATAACTGCGCTATCGAACAAGCTCTATCACGAAGGCGTACAATTTGTTTACGCATTTATACACAATACCGGCGATCTTCAAAAACCCTATGAAGTGAACAGCTATGCCTTGGAAAATTTCCCCACTCGTGACGAACTGAAAGATGCCATTACCCTAAACACCATCATTGAAGCCGCGATCAGGCAGCACCCTGAGCAATACATGTGGCAACATCGGCGCTTTAAAACACGTCCAGAAGGTGAGCCCAGAATTTATTGATGATCGCGCCTGGCTTTTAGGTGCTGACGCTTACGACGATTGGCCGCAACCCACAAGCCAATGAGCGGAAAGATAATCCAAATCGCAGAAAACGTGGCATAAACCGACGCCAAATAGCGCGCGTACTCTTCGCGATACGGTTTCTCCAAAGCCATAATTTGCTGATGACTGAGCGTTTTAGGGTTTAAGGTTTGCATAAAACTCACGCGCTCTTGATCGATAGTGGAAAGCGCAGGTTTAGCAATATAGTACGGTGTGATAATTAAAGCGGCTAGCCAAACAATGGCCATAACAATAACTAATATGCGGCGCTTGGCTTGGTTTTCAGTGAGCTGTTCGGCCATTGCCAACCCTCCTCTTTGCGGCTATGGTGTACACGTTAGACAAATTAAAAAGCCAGGTCAAGCACTATGCCCGCGAACAAACAAACCATCGATATTCAAGCGCTAGCCCCCGATTGCACGCTTAAGAAAACCGCCGAGCTTACACCGTTTCAATTCAAAGTATTGCGCGTTTGCTGCAAGATCCCTAAAGGCAAAGTCGCTACTTACGGTGATCTCGCCAAAACCTTAGGCTGCCGATCCGCGCAAGCCATTGGCCAGGCCTTAAGACGCAACCCTTTCGCCCCGCACGTACCTTGCCACCGTGTCGTGAATCAAGCTTTGCAGCTCAATGGTTTTGAGGGGCGCAAAGATAATGCCGCTCTCAATAAAAAAGCCAAATTGCTTAAAGCCGAAGGTGTAAAGTTTTTGGGTAATGGGCGTATTGACCCGGCCTGTTATATCGATTAAAAACCCTTCCCGGATCACGACCCGGACTACCCCACACCAAACTTCTCTGTTACAATGCCGGCACTCTTATGCGCCCGTAGCTCAGCTGGATAGAGTAACTGGCTTCGAACCAGTTGGTCGGGAGTTCGAATCTCTCCGGGCGCGCCAAATAAAAAAGTCACTCGTAGAGTGGCTTTTTTATTTGGCGGGTGACGGAAGATTTGAACTCCCGAAAGGGAGTTCGACTAAAATGTCTGGAACATTTTAGAACGCCGAAGGCGCCCGCAGGGTGAGCCCCAAGGATGGGGCGAATAATCCTCCGGGCACCATAATCAAGCCACTCGTAGAGTGGCTTTTTTATTTTTCCGGCCTTGTGCTTTCCTCGCCTCCACGAATGACGCTAATGTGCCGTCGTGAATGCCAGTTAAAGGCAGCTTCCCTATATACTTATCCAGCGTCTCAATATGTCGCGCATCATCATCGATGCTAGCGTTGTGCAGATGAGCTTTTAAATACTTCACTGCCGCTTCTCTAAACGTGCGCTCTGGTCGAACACCAAAAATACGTGCGTTCCGACATTGCTCAACCTTTCTGGCTAAGTAATATTCCGCCTCTTCGAGCGAGCTTGTTCCAGTACTTTCACAAATTCGCTTTCCAAGGATGATTTTGTCGATATGCCAGGCATCTTTTCGCTTGAAAAGCCCTGGCGTGTGTTTTCGTCCCATAATTTCTTACCTCTTAAGCTTATGGAACGCCTCCGACGAGTTTTATAGTCCTCGAACCAGGCGTCCAAGTCAAGTCTGTCAAAGCCAATACCTTGTTTCCCGATGGAAACCTCCTCTACAAATGGCCTGACCTCTTGATTAAATCGATGAATATCCATACCAAGATACAACGGTGCATCGCGTAGCCGTAGCACGCGAGGCAAAATGTTAGCTTGTTTCATCGATTGTCCCTCACGATAAGCACCGCAAATAGGAACGCCCTTATTAATGTTAATTTTTTTGTTTTCATGATTCATTTCCCGTATTGATTTAAGCGCCTCTAACGTTTTGCAATAAAAATAAGTCATCACCTATCACGACCTGGCAAGACATTAGAAGCGACTTAAATCTGCTAATAACAAGCGTGATAAGAAAAAGTGTATGTAAAATAAAGCAGCCATAAAGACCGCTGTTATAAAGTTGAAATCAATTGACGTATCAGAAACGTATCTAATACGCCATAGACAGGAAAAGTAACCAATGAATTCACATTATGGTATGAACACATTGGTTTTAGTTGAATGCCATTAATCCACGTAGACTAATGGTACATGATAGTAAAAGTTAAAAAATCTGTTTCACACAAACAAGCATGTTAGGCAGATCAATTTAATAGTTGACGCAAGCGCTTAAAGCCCCTGCAATAATTATAGTTTAATGGCTTCAATCATGAAGCAAGTTTTATAGGTAAAAAACCGCTAAAAAGCGGTGTATATTAAAAAATAAGATAAAGCTTTAATGCAAAATCTTTATCTCATAGTCAATCCAATCTCGCCCGCGTTGCAAACGGTCATGAAAAGTCGATTTACTGACGCGCTGTTTCGCGGCAACCATCCGCACTTTATTTTTAGCAACATCTGAAGTGTAGTAGTCTTTGACGGCTTTACCCCAGGCAGGCTTACTTTGAATCAGTTTACCGATCAGCATATCCAGTTTTTTATACTTATCCGGCCAGACTACCTGTCGTGCGCCGCCTCGTGAGAGCTTGAGGCCATAGGCTTCAAATTCAGCCAGCGCATAGCTTGATGATGAAAAGCCTAGTGATAAAATTATCTCTAGTCGAGATAAGTTACCCCATACCGATAAATCATTATGTACAGGATGCTTTTCTTTCTGTGGTTTTTTATTGGTTTTCATGTGGTGCATTCCTTCGTTTTATTTTTTTCGGAACAATCCATTGAAAGGTAAACACAAAGCTTACTGCTTTGCGTGATAAATTAACTATTTTGGAGTTTTAGGTCTTTACTGTTAGACCTCGAAATGTGCAGGCATTATAGCACAAGAATGTCTAAAATTGCAATAATTTTGAACGAAAAAATTAGGATCTTTAGACGCTCCTTTATAAGCCACTGATAAATATAGGCTTAATTTTACGCAAATATTCGATTTTTTTAACCCAAGGCCGGACAAAAACCTCTTGCAAATTTGAAAAATAGCCACAATCAATCTATAGTGCTTGAGTCACGGTCTTGAGGCATGAACGTCGATCAACAAGGAGTGGGAAGCATGGCGGCTTCCCCAGTGACCTTCCTAGTCCATCTTAATACTACGCTCAATCGGCTCCCCTGGCTGGTATCTCCATTCACCCATAAATAAAGAGTTTCAAAGGTATTCCGCCAGAAATAACAAAAAAGTTACAAACAAATAACCTTTTTGTTTGATTTTCTTAAATTTATTGTTTATGCTGCGTTTACCGATTTATAGAAAATAATCTCATTTTGGTGGTTCATAGCATGTCAACATTAGCCGGAAAAACTGAACTAGGCTTTATACTCCAGAACCTAGACGTTAATAATTTAACTAACCAGCAGGTCAAGCTAATCAAAGAAAGCGTCCTTCGCTATGGCCTGGTTGTTTTACCCAGGCAAACCATCACACCCAAAATATTAGAAGATTTTACTAAAAAAATTGGTGATATTGTCAAATTATCACCTTTAACAAGTGCGGGAGAGCATGAAGATAGCTGCGAAAATGTAGTTCGGGTTTCAAATATATTAAAAGATGGCAGTATAGTGCCAAATCGCTACACAGCTACAAACTGGCATACAGACGGTGATTTTTGGTCAAGCCCTAAAAATCATATTTGGAATATTCTATATGGAGAATGTATTCCGGAAGAAGGTGGGGATACGATATTTGCAGATTGTGAGCGCGCGTACCATGAATTAACCAACGAAGAAAAAGAAAGTTTGCGTCATAAAAAAATTATTGTTAGCTCAGCAAATTTACCAAACATAAAAAGTCCAACACACACGGAAACCACGAGCAATACGCCACAAACCAATCTTGTTGCAGAACATGAAATTTTAGCCACTCACCCAGTAAGTGGAAAAAAGCACCTGTACGTCTCTGGCCCAGAACAAGCTATTCAAATAAGCGGGTGCAACAAGGAAGAATCGCTTAAAGAAATGAGGCGCCTGCATAAACACATTTTAAAGCCACAAAACATATATATCCATGAATGGAAAAAGGGTGATTTAATTATTTGGGACAATTTAATGTCTGTTCATAAAGGACATGGCAACTACGGCAACCAACCACGATTACTGTATAAAACACAGGTTAGGGTTACAAGTTTATGATAAAAAGGGGTATATTATGAATCTTGATACAATTCAACAAGAGCTTAACAAATCATGGGTGAACTCTGTAAACTGGGAGTGTACAGACCTCAAACTTGATAATGAACAACTACAGGGTGAATATCTGGTTAATTTATCTGAAACAAAAAGTGAAGCTGCTCCACATAAATTAATTGTTCATGGGACAGACACCAATATTATTGGCATGTATCATAGTGTTATACATTCGCTTTACGCCTTTAAAAAATGAATTTTTTCTGCTGCTGACCTAAATACAGACACTCCTTTTCCAGAGTTGAGGCGGCGAGTGATTATTGTTGGAACAAATTTGCGCTTTAAAAAAGCCATATTTTCAGACAAGGTTTATCTTAAAAGTACGATAACCAACCAGATAGATAAAGGACGACTATTTTTTTACGATATCAACATCGATGTTTGCAACGGATGTCAGATTATTGAAAACAAATTTTGTTTAAACTTTAGAGATGAGTTAATCAAGTAGGCAGTTAATGAAGAAGGACAATGATGAAAAATCACAATAATAAGATTTTTGTCCTTATATTGATGCTTTTGGTGCCTCTACCTCCAGGACTGACGGTTATTTACACACCAGCAATGCCAAAAATGGCGAGCGATCTTTTCGTGAGCCACACATTCATTCAACTATCAATTACGAGCTACTATCTCACCTATTGTGTTTCTCAATTAATTTGGGGGCCACTATCTGATCGGTACGGCAGAAAAAAAACATTAATCGTTTCATTTTTAGTTTTATTGTTTACAAGTTTAGCGTTAGCCATGACTCATAGTATTGGCTCATTATTGTTTTTACGAGGTATACAAGGTATTGGCGCGGCGTGTATTGCTGTTAACTTCAAAGCTTTAATGGTCGAAAAATTTGAAGGAGAATCGCTTTTTAAAGTATCTGCTATTATTAATGGTGCCTTTACTCTTGGGCCAGTAATAGCTCCATTTATTGGTAGCCTACTATCCTATTATTTTAATTGGACAGCCATTTTTATTTTCTTGGCTTTTTATATTTCAATACTGTTATTAATGATAATTTTTCTGCTTCCAGAAACGCTATACAACCAAAAAAATCACTCTATTCATTCTGTTATAAAGAATTATTCTGTTATTTTCTCTAATCAATATTTTTGGCGCTCTATATTAGCGTTAGGGCTAACGGTAAGCTTGTTTTTCAGTTTTAATTTATTTGCTAGCTTTTATTTTATTGAGACTTTAAAGATAACAGAAATCCAGTTTGGCTGTCTTGCCGCGTTTGTTGGCATCGGGTGTTTTTTGGGGGCCTTCTTAAATAGGATTTTATTGAATTTTATGTCGCCTGAAAAATTGATACTCTCAGGTGCATTAACTGTTCTGTGTTCAGGCCTGCTACTTACTGTGCTTATTTATTTTCATAGTACTAATAGTGTAATTTTATCAATGCCATCTTGGATTGCAGCACTTGCAGATTCCGCAATTTTTTCAAATTTAATGATTAGACTTTTACAAAGATTTGATTCGCCAAAAGGCATCATGAGTGCCTCTATAGGTGTTGGGCTTGGAATGACAGTGAGTATATTTACGATTATATTAAGCTATATTCATCCGACATCTTTAGTCCCCTTGGCTTTAATATTAATTATATTAGGTGTCATGATTTATGTTTTAACCAAAAGTTTATCTCGCCAAAAATCAATAGCTCATTAAAATCATCACAGCCTTGCTTTTGGAAGATTGCTATTAGTCACTGACAGCTCATTTAACAGTTTCTTTAACATACTGAGCGCCTTAGAATATATCATTGGACTTTGTGATTCGCGCGGGCCCGCTATATTTAATACTTTCAGGTTGTTCTCACTTACCCAATCAATAATTTCATCCAACAATTTTTCATTAGACAAATCAAAAAGCTTATGGGGCTTTTTCTCTTTGATCGCCTCATCTACCGTTAATTGTGTTCCGTCATTCGTGTTTATCGGTATACCAGGCACCAAAACTAACGTGCCATCTGAATCAATCACGTTTTGCCTAGTTCTTTCTGCGTAATCATTGGAGTTTGTTTCTTTTAAGTGATATTTAGCGTCAATCGCCCCATCTTCAGCTAATCGCCCTTTAGGGCACCAACCACCATGAGAAATATTAAATAAAATAGCAATATCTAAGGCGGCACGATCCACGCCTGTTTGACCGCCAGAAACAATTTTTTCAATCATCTCTATTGTTCTCTCTCAAATGAGCATATTTTGCGGGCGTAAATTTCTTTGGAAAATCATAAACATCGATACCCGTGATTCTTTTAATCAAATTCACAAGGTAGGTAGCAGGCCAAGCAAATAAAAAGCTGTAGCTGATTTTAATCAGAAAACTAATCAAAATGACCTTGATGACGCTTTGCAATGGAATGGATTTTAATTCCATCATAACAATAGCCAGTATGGTATAAAGTGCTTCAGAAACCCCTGAAGACCCAATGCTTCTTAACCAAAACTTTTTGCCTTTAAGTAACACTTTCCAGCGACTAAGAATATAAGAATTGACCAAGTTCGCAATAATGTAAGCTGCAAATCCACCGATGTCTATTCTCAGTAAAGAAGGCCCGAGAATGTAGTAATAATAATCAGCCTGATGGAAAAACCCTGGGTGTGGTGAAATAACCGCAAGTTCGGCAATCAGCGCAAAAAGTGTTTGGGCTATAAAGCCAGATATAATCACAAATCGCGTTATTTTGAAACCATAAATTTCTGCAATAATATCATCGAGGATAAAAACAAAGGGCGAGGTAAACGTCCCACCTAAAACAAAAAAAGCATCAACTCCAATATAGCGATTAGTTAGCACGGCATTACAAATCATAATACTCATATACAACATGCTAATTAAAATCAGCACTTTGTACCCCGCGGGATTGTCAATAATCGATTTTGATTTTTTTGAATTCAAACTGTCAAAAGGTTTGCTGTTTTCCATGACGCATATCTTGAAGTATTTGCTTGTTATTTAGCAGGTTTATTTGACCAGCCTAAGGTAAGGTTTTTCTTTATTATGCTGTATTTCATTTCGTTTCGTCGCTGGGTTATTGAGCTTCAAACCAGCAAGCAATCCGAGGTAGAAAGCTTGTGCCGCATCAAAATCTTGTATGATTTCTTCAGATAATGCAATATCCCTTGGGTCCATTAAAAAGCTTTCTTCATTAGTACGGTCAACAAATAAAACGCTGCCTTTTCTATCTTGATAACAAAGCTCATAACGTCCGTACCGAAACACCGAGCACTTATCAAGTTTGTTTTTTTGCCGGTTTTTTAATTCGATTGGCGTGTCGATTTTTTCCAGAAACTTGGCATATTCAATACCAACATAGCAAGCCTGAATAGGGTGAAGGCCATGTAAGATATCAATATCAAAAACAATATCTTCTATTTTTGAATAGACAACCGCCTTTGTGTTAATACATTGCAAAGCATATTCATTTTTTTCTTGATCGACAATTTTATAAAAAATATAGTCTGACCGCTTGTCCTTGTTATTGATTTTGTAATGGACGGCGCTCATTATCGTATTGAGCAAGCCCATAGTTTTTCCTTATGTTAAACTATCCATGATTTTTCCGATTATACAACATGGTAAGCACATTGATGCCAACAATCTCATGATGCTGTTTATCGTAATCCAATATTGTTGAGTCAGCCACAAGTGGGCTAAGCTTCCATTCGGGCGGGTCAATACTTAAATAACGTAACGTTAACTCGCCACTTTCTTTAAGCTTCACTAATACCGTATCACCATCGGCTGGTTTTACTTTAGGGTCAATGATAAATACCGTACCTTGGGGAAACCGAGGATACATCGATGGTCGGCTTTCTAAAGCAAAGGCTTGCTCACTTATTTCTTCATCGCTGCTTAAGGTCACCGGCTGCCAGTTTTTCCATTGTGTTAAATTAAGATCATCGAGCGAATGAATTGTTTTGGCGGTATGCCAATCTATCACGGGTATAAAATAGGGTTTTGTTTTCTCAAGCGATTCTTGTAAAACTTGGCGATTCGGTGTGATGAGCGAGTCTACTGAGACATGAAAATAATCAGCAAATAACTTTAATGTGTAAACACGCGGGTCTTCGGTTTGACCTGAAATCAACCGTCGAATAGTCATCACGGGGATATTCAAATCCTGTGCCAACTGGTTAAGACTAAGTTTTCGACTTTTCATTAAAAGCTTAAGGTTTTCCGCAAGGTGCTGGCGGGAGTTGTTCTCTTCTGATTCTATCGCTTGAATGGCTGCTTCCATTGTATACCCATCTTAAATGGCAAATTCAGATGAATTTTAACATGTTTTTTCCAACTAAGTAACAATGGATAAAGAAAAAGTATCATTTTTATAATTCCTCACAATTTGTATCAAGTAAATTTTCTTTTAAGATCAATAAATTATCAAAAATCAACCAATAAAACCGAAAAATATTCGCAATAGTTACTATTTTGTTTGGTATGTGTAACATTATTGTTATACCGCTTAGGTGGCTTGGATAAACACTAAAGAATCATAGGAGATGAACATGCTCATTCTGACTAGGCGCGAACAAGAAAGCATTGACGTGCTTATCGGTAACGAAAAAATACTTCGCTTTACAGTTACAAAAGTGACAGGCGATAAAATTCGCATTGCCTTTGACGCTCCACCAGCGGTCACTATTGGTCGAACTGAAATAATGTCACAAAAAGAGAACCAGTCCAGCAAAGAGACCAACGATAAAAAAGAAAGCAACACCCCTAAAGAATGCTCGCCACCCTTGAGTTGCATGAAGGGCGGTAACAAAAAACACAATAATACCGCCTGACATGCTTTTAGTAACCGCCGGAAATGAATAGCATGATACAAAAGCGACATCAATTAAGCGCTAAAACAGCGATCACTCTCCGCGGCCTTCGCAAAAACCAATCAATGAAAAGCAGCGCAAAGCTATCTTTCAGTGTTAGCTTGCTAAGTTATCAACATATTATTTTATTTAGGAGGCTGAATTAAATGAGTCGACAAAAAATAGTACCTAAAAAAGCATTAGCCAGTGTAACAATCTTGCTTCGGCACCACCAAAAATTGATGTGCGAATACGGCATTGAAAGTATTCCACTTAAAGAAGAAATCGAGCACTTAAAAGAAATACAAAGCTTAATTGGCTGTTTAGCCAAACACGAAAAATAATAATAAAAACACGATATCCCAACCTTCCGTGCACTAATCCAATATAGCCAGCGCAATGCTGGCTCCCTCCCTTGGGGCCTATTGATAGCACCTGAGCAAGCTGATGGATAACCTGTGTATAGCAAGCTGCACACAAGGTTAACCACAGCTATACTCACCCGCTACCAACAGGCAGAGTTTTGTATGCAGCAGCAAATTTTTATCTATTTTTCTTAAGAGACGAATCCGAATGTCTTAGCCTATATAAACGGCCACAATCGAAATTCTGCAATGACCTAATAGGGCCGAAAGTTCTAAACGAGCATTTCTATCAACGAGTTTTTGTTCTGGTGATAGTTGCTTACGTGATGGCCCACCTTTCGCCGGACAGTCCCAACCCGTTAATTCCTTATAAAGCGCTTGGGCATAGTGATGGCGTAGCCCGTGCGTTTTGCAAATACCTTTTCGTCTAAAATATTGGTTGATTGTATTGCGGTAGGTTTTATAACTTTTCTCAGGTGGAATTAGCGATTGCTCTTTATATTTCACCAGAGCTTTGGCTTGATCTAACCATTGGCGTTGTTCTTTGGTTCGTATAGGGATATATCGCTCCCTGCCACCTTTTGTCCAACTGGCCTTAAGAAAAAGCCTGTCGCCACAGTCAGCTACATGAGGCTGAATTTTGAGGCTTTCCTCAACCCGCAAGCCAAAGAGCTGTTGACCCTGCAGGCTCATTTTTCTCAATGGTTTGTTGATCTGTTCCAGATCAACGTTGGTTAAATCTCGTGACTTATCTTTATTGGTAACGTATTGCCGCTTAGGAATTTTTAGTGTTTTATTGTCGGGCACGGCTTCGGCTTTGTTAAACTTCTCCATCAGCCACCTTAATGCGGCGGTTTTATTGCGAAGCGTAC
>Ga0210050_1001700_pt1 | contig 22701 bp, 31 predicted proteins | sample CryGey132114_all_FD_185463 | JGI IMG/M metagenome (GOLD analysis project Ga0210050, IMG submission 185463) | Groundwater microbial communities from aquifer - Crystal Geyser CG22_combo_CG10-13_8/21/14_all (SPAdes) (version 2) | ecosystem: Environmental > Aquatic > Deep subsurface > Groundwater ... | reverse complement strand
GAACTAAAAAAGCTTCTTGGAGAAAAAAAATTTGACGTTGTTCTTACCAATCCTCCTTTCAGTATGAAGTATGAACAAAAGGAACCAGACGAGGCAAAAATACTGGTGCAGTATGAGATAGCCACACTCGGAGGCAAAGTGGCAAAGTCTCTCAAATCGAATATCATGTTCATTGAACGCTATCATGACTTAGTTAAACCAGGAGGTAAACTTTTAACCGTTATTGATGAAAGCGTTTTGAACACAGAAGGACAGGGAAAAGTAATGCAGAAATTTAGAGAGTGGTTGCGAGAAAGATTTATTATACGAGCAATTATTTCGCTTCCAAAGAACACGTTCGTTAACGCAGATGCTGGGGTAAAAACTTCGGTTTTGTATCTAACCAAAAAGATTATCCCTACAGAAAAACAGCCAAGAGTTTTTATGGCGATTAGTAACGATGTCGGTCACAACGATGCTGGACGTATAACCTCCGAATTGGGCGATCTGGGTAACATTCTCTATTCGTTCAAAAAATTTGAAAATGGCAATTACAAATAAAACTATTTTTGAAAAATTACCACTAGCTTTTGGAGTTGATCTTTTAGATACGGATGATCGCCTAGACTGTGCTTGGTTTAATCCAGTTTTTGAAAACAAAATTGAAGAATTACGAACAGCAAAAAGGATTAACCGAAAGTTCACAAAATTAGAATCTATTGCAGATGTCAACGGCGGCAAAAGATTACCAAAAGGAACAGTAATCCAGGAAAGTGAAACGAGTGTAGTTCCGTATATTCGCGCAACTGATATTAAAAATCTAAAAGTGAACGTAGGTGGTGCGGCAAAAATCACAAAAGATATACATCAAGGGATACAAAATTATCAACTGAAAAAAGATGACGTTGTTATTACAATTGTTGGTACGATTGGAGGCGTGGGAATTTTAGAAAAAGAAATGGAAGTTTGTGATTTTACCGAAAATATAGCGAGAGTAAGAACGAAAGACGAAAATGTCTTGCCTCGATTCCTACTCCACTTTCTTGATAGTGAATTTGGACAAATACAGACGGAAAGATTTTCTGTTGGCTCATTACAGTATAAATTGAGTTTAAAGAGCTGTAGAAATATAGAAGTTTACTTGCCATTATCAAACGATAATTTTGATATTAGTGAACAGAAAAAAATCCTCAATTCTGTTTACTCCATTTTTGACAGAGTAGAGGTTCATAGAAAAACGGGGCAACAGCTTATTGACGAGGCGCGATCAAGTATAGTTAAAAAAATTGGTCTTCCTCTTGTTGAAGAAGATGCAAGATCGAGGATTTTTGAGGCAGACTTGGATGACGATCCTTTTGCCCGTCTAGATACTCTTTTTAATAATCCATTACGCGAAAAGCTTCTGTCAATTTTAAGCACGTATCCGAATAAAAAGCTTGGTAAGCTAACAAAACCTCAAAAAGAGAACAAAATCGCTCCCACTGACTATTACCGACTTGTTGAGCTAGAACAGATTGACGAAAATACTGGGCGAATAACCGGAGTGCGAGAAGTATCCGAACTAGGTTCAGCGAAAATTTTGTTGAGGCATGGTAGTATCCTTATCTCAAAATTGCAACCGGAAAAAGGCAAGGTTGTTATCGTTAATTCGGAATTTGATGGTTGCGTTGGTTCGAGTGAACTTATACCTCTTGTTTTAGACTCTAGCGAAGTATCTGCTGAATATCTTTGGGCAATTTTGAGAAGTGATTATGTATTAAAACAATGGGAATACGAGCTTACCGGATCGTCCAGAATGAGGATTGGACCAAATGAAATTAATCATACCGTTATTCCAATTCCAGATCCAAAATTACAAAAGGAAATTGTCGAGGAGATCAGAAATAAAGTAGAAAAAAGTGATAACGCACTTAATGGAGCCACGCAATTATTTAATGAAGCACGAAATCTATTTAGTAGTTTATTGTTGGAATAAGGAATTTTTATGAAAAATAAACTAAATACACGTTTTGAGAAGATGTTTAAACTTTCTATCCAGGATTATCCAACAGAAGATAAAAAACAGGTACAGGATTCTTTCAACAACAGAACTAGCAAAAATAAAGGCATAGCCCTACAAACTGTTTTCTGCTAAACTTGATCCTATACCTAATGCCGGGTATAGTTGCGTTAGAAATTAGGATTTTTTTAGCATTATGTTTCTTTCCGGTTTAATAACAGTCGTAATTTTGGTATTTTCGGCAATCTTACATGAAATTGCCCATGGATTTGTTGCCGACCGGCTTGGCGATCCAACTGCAAGACTATTGGGAAGACTTACTCTAAATCCAAGAAACCACATTGACCCTGTAATGAGCATACTTTTACCGCTCCTTTTAATTTTTTCCGGCTCTCCCGTTATTTTTGGAGCTGCAAAACCGGTTCCGGTTGACCCTTTTAACTTAAAAGAAGGCAGAAAAGACCTGGCAATTGTATCTTTGGCCGGACCATTAACTAATGTTATTATTGCCATTATTGCCGGTTTTATTATTAAATTTAGCTTTATTTTTGGCAGCTTTGCCCCGATAGCCGAAGTGCTTTTACTGATTGTTGTTCAAATAAATCTTTTGCTGGCAATTTTTAATCTCTTGCCAATTCCTCCGCTGGACGGCTCAAAAATCTTCTCCCTACTTTTGCCGGAAAAAGAAGCCAATGCCTATATGTCTCTTGGATCCGTGGGATTTATGATCTTATTCTTTCTTTTAATGTTTCCTGTTGCAGGGTTTTCTTTGGGCGAAGTTATTTTTAGTTTACTTACCTTCTCCGAAAAGTTATTAGGTCTTTAGCTTATGAAAAAGATTAGAGTTGGCATTATTTTTGGTGGGAAATCGTCAGAGCATGAAGCATCCTTGCAATCTGCAAAAAGCGTTATTGAGGCAATCGATAAGAAAAAATTTGTAGTAATTTTAATCGGAATTGATAAAAATGGACATTGGGCTTTTTACGAAAGTAGGAGTTATCCTTTAAACGAAAACAATTCAAAAACAATAAAGCTGGGCAAGCCCTTACGTGAGTTACAAATGAATTTCTCAACGTCAAATGTGCAAATACCGGTTGACGTTGTTTTTCCGATTTTACATGGAGTAAACGGTGAAGACGGAACTGTTCAAGGCTTATTAAAATTAATGAATATTCCTTTTGTAGGCGCAGGAGTTTTAGGATCGGCAATTGGAATGAATAAGGATGTTTCTAAAAGACTGCTTCGAGATGCTAAGTATATAGATGCAAATGGGACTAAGCCAATATACCCAGCTAAACTTCCTAAAAAGGTTATAAAAAGTGTTCTGGATATGGCAATCAAAACTTACAAGGTTTTAGAGACCGAAGGCATGGCAAGGGTAGATTTTTTCCTAACTAAAGAGGATAAATTGTATCTTAACGAAATAAATACGATTCCGGGGTTTACAAAAATAAGCATGCATCCAAAACTTTGGGAAGTTTCCGGATTTCCCTATCCAAAATTGATCGAAAAATTAATTAAACTCGCCCAAGGCAAAGAGGCTTAAAATAAATCCTAAAAACAAAACCCTAAATTCTAAACAATCTCAAAATACAAATGTTTTAAATTCTAGATTGCTTGAGATTTTGGTAATTCTGACTTGTTTCTAATTTCGAATTTGGAGCTTAGAGTTTTTGCCGTTTGCGGCATTTTACACCCGCTTGTCAAGTTGACAATAATTTTTACAAAACATATACTTTACTTGTTCTTTGATATTAGAGGGAGCTTGAGTATTTTCCTCCACAAATTCACTGAATCTGAGGTACTCCGCAATTTGCGGGGAACGGGGCTTAATGCGTGTAGCCGTGGCAAAACGCTGAGCCCGCCTGATTTAAAAATACGGGGAAATTTCAGCTTTGCTCGATATCAAAGGCGAATTTATCTTGTCCTGAGCTTAAGTCGAAGGATTCTTTATTATCTTCTTTTCTCCTCCATTTGTGGTATTGTTGTTTTCCTATCTTTTTTGGTAAAATTACACATACGCCGACTTAGCTCAGTGGTAGAGCAACACTTTTGTAAAGTGAAGGTCCTCGGTTCAAATCCGAGAGTCGGCTCAGCAAATAATTATTGACACACGGTGTGCTACCAGGTATTATTGCAATTGTGAATACCAAAAGAAAAGGTAGCCTTGCCGTAGGTGAAGCAATAGCGTATTTTACAAAGAACGAGAATTCGGTGTTAATTCCAGTTTCCGATTGTGACAAATACGATCTGGCTATTGATAGGGATGGAATTATCAAAAGAATTCAATGTAAATATTCTAACGATAACGAACCAAGTGGAGCTTTTATAGTAGATTTACGGACATTTGGCGGATATAGAGAAAAAACATACTATGCTAAATATCTAAAAGATGACTTCGATCTTCTTTTTGTATATTGTAGTAATGGCGACAAATATCTAATACCAATGGAAAAGATCTTGGGAAAATCGCATTTGGCGTTAGGAGTTAAGAGTTGGAATGAATATAAATGCTAAGGTGGCGGAGTAGCAATCGCATCTGGCTGTAGACCAGACGTCCGGAAGGACTTCGGGGGTGCAATTCCCTCCCTTAGCACACGAGCCGAGCCGAAACGGCGAGGCGAAATGCCGGCTTGGCTCAGTGGTAGAGCAAGTCATTGGTAATGACTAGATCGTGAGTCCGATTCTCACAGCCGGCTCATTGCGTCAGACGCGATTCAGAAAACCTATTCTAATGAAAGGAGGAGTATGGCAAAAAAAGGAGAACACAGAATAAAAGTTGGGCTAGTTTGCACTGTTTGTAAAAACAGAAATTATGTCACAACCAGAAATAAGATAAATACACTGGAAAAATTGGTATTTGATAAATTTTGCAAACACTGTAAAAAGATTACTCAGCATAAAGAAAACGATAAACTAAAATAGCGTATGGCAAATGGGAAATAGATCTATAAGCTATGTGCCATAATAAAGCGATTCACCAACCTAGGGACGTAGTGAAATGGTTATCACAGCAGTCTCCAAAACTGCTTTTCTCAGTTCGAATCTGAGCGTCCCTGCTGATATATTTTTAATTATTGACAGATAATGAAATAACGGTGCTATACTTTCCTCATGTCAAAAAATTCTTCCTCAGATAAACCGGTTACAAAAAATGAGGCAACAGCGATTCTTAAAGCTTACCCAACTAAGTCAGATCTAAATCAGGCTCTTAAGCCTTACATAACGAAATCAGATCTAAAAAAGACAGTTAAAGGCTCTGAGAGAGTTTTGAGAGCTGAAATCCTAAAGGTTGAGGAAAGAGTTGAGAATATTGAAGAAGGCCAAAAAAGAATGGAAACTACGCTAAATAAAATTTCAAACCAACTAGACGGCTTTGTTGGAAGAGTTGATGATTTAACAAATGATAATGAGATTGGCACAGCACAAATTCACGAATTGAGAGAAACCACAAGAAATCATGGGCACAGAATTTCAAAACTCGAGTCGGCTAATTGATTCCTTGATTAGAATAATAACTTCTAACATAGTTGCTTAGTCCCTGCAATAGTTTGTTATATTGAAATTTTTTCTATTCAAGAGTATTCTTGAAATATGCTTACAAAAAATGATTTAAATCAAATAAGATCTGTTGTTAAAGAAGAGGTCAAAAACGAAGTTGCAGATCAAGTGAAAATGGGTCTTGAGCCAATTGCGAAAGATTTATCAGATGTTAAGAAAGACTTATCAGATGTTAAGAAAGATTTATCAGATGTTAAGAAAGATTTATCAAATGTTAAGAAAGATTTAAAAGACGTTAAAAAAAGAGTGAAAAAAATTGAGAAAACAGTAGATGTTGTGATTGATCATTTTGACAGAGAAATTGTTGGAACTCAAAAAAGAGTCGGCAAAATCGAAGATCATCTTAGTCTTTAACTTATCTTGATTTCGCAAGTCACCTCTTTCCTGGAAAAAAGTGAATAGATCTGATACTCTATTTTTATGGCAGATCAAAGCGGACAGGAAACAAAAGAAGTATTAAGCCCCAGAAAGAAAAGAACCAAAGAGATAATAGAACTAATAGAAGAAAAATCTGCGCTTAGATCTCTAGAAGAAGCCCAAGAACAGAGGGAAACACCTATTCCGGTAAACGAAGACGGCGATTCAAAAATAGGACTTCGGATTCTAGCAATAGAAGCAGAACTTAAAACAATGCGATCAACTGCCTATTTAGAAAGAGTAAGAAAAGAACAAGCGGCTTTAGATAATACTCCAGAGGTAGCGCAGGCAAGAAAAGCAGAAAAACAAGAAAGAAGGCAAAAAAGAGAACTCAGTCACAAACAAAGATCATTGACAACCCCCCGGGCAAAAGCTCCCCAAAGAATACCGACGTCCGAAGGCCTCCCAACTCTCCAAAAAGCCTAGCCTTGACTTTTAACAGCTTCATTCCAATCCTTTCTATAGGATACTTGTGGTATAATAATCCCCTATGAAAGAACTTTGTCCTAAATGCAAAATTAATGGATTTTGTCAGTTTAAAAAGGAAGCGCAAGAAATTGCTCAGATGGCTAATTCCGGAGAAATTCTAAAAATTCATGCGTCCGAAACGATTGCGGAATTAAGACATTTTGCAAGAGATAAGTGGCTTTGTCCAAACATCAACAAAGTAAATCCCAAGATTAAAGATCTTTAAATTTAACAAAAATTAGGGAAATTAATCCCAGAGAGGCACCAAGTAATACCCCACCGATTACGTCGGACAACCAATGTTCTCCCAGATAAATTCTACTTGAAAACATAATTACGTTATAAACGATAATCAATAAGCAAAAAATAATTTTCTGATTTTGGGAAATTTTTTTTGATTTGGCAAAAAGTAATATTAAAATTGCCGAAATGAATGCAGCTCTTGCGGCGTGACCGGACGGATATGAATTTTCCAAGCGGACATAAAACTGCGGAAGATCTACCAGTTTTTCCGTTCTTAAAAGAAAGTGCGGAGGAGGTAAATGATTTACAAAAGCCTTCCCAAACAATTCGATAATGTGCAATGTAATAAAGGCAGGAAGAGCAAGAACTAATCTTAATTTTCTTCTTATAGCAATAATTACTAGCAAAAAAATGCCTACAATTTCCGCTGTCCCGATTAAGCTAAAAAAGGAAAAAAGTCCGTCCACACTTCTTGGTAATTTATCCTGAAGCTTAACCGTAGTGTCAAAATCTAATTGGGTAAAGAGATCTTTGTGAACTAAATAAGAAAAGCTAACAAAAAGGGCAAAAATAACGAGTCCTATCGTAATTTTTGGCAGATTTTTTTTCATTTTATTTTTGCTTCTTTTTGTTACGTTCATATAGCAGTATTCCAACGCCGGTTGTTAAAGCAGCTGCTCCAACAACAGTAAGTATAATCTTTCCAGAAGTCCAGCTTGCCCAAACACGCTTATTATTTTTTTGAAGTTCATTAATTATATCTGCAAGCTTTTCATTTGAATCCAAAGAAATTTGAAAAGATTCGCTATTTCTTACCTTTGAATCTTCAAACGCGATTTGCCCCGGAATAGACTCTAGGGATGGAGGTATTTCTCCAACTATTTTATCTTCCTTATGGAGATCTTGCCCTACTAAAGAATTTTCCCTGGCTGTCCTTGAAATATCATGGGATCCAGATTCTAGAATCATATAAGAAGAGATATTTTCATTTATCGGACTGAATGGCTTAATAAGACTGGAAAAAATTTCTTTAATTCCTTTATCAAAAGCGGGCATACCGCTATTTGGATTTTTTTTGTTATATTTTTTTAAAACATGGCCTAATGCCAAATCTGTTACAAAGAATCCAATTCTGCCTCTTTCCCTGCTCATCTTATAATTCTAACTCCTTGAGGAAATTTCGGAAGTTTCCATTTATGTCCGGATGTTTTAAACCAAGCTCAACCATTGTCTTTAAATACTCAAGTTTATTTCCGGTATCGTAATACCTACCGTTTTCTATTTCTACCGCATAAACAGGTACTCCTTGCTCTTTTAATAAATTTATTGCATCTGTTAGCCAAATTTCCCCCCCTTTTCCGGGATTTAGCTTTTTTAATGCGCCAAATATTTCCGGAGGTAAAATATATCCGCCGTGTGTTGCCAAATTTGACGGTGCTTTTTCCGGATCCGGTTTTTCGACAATTGCATTAATCTTATAGACATTCCCCTCCACAGGAGTTATATCGGCAATTCCGTAACGGCTAAGTTCTTCTTTTTTACCTATTCTGACACCGGAAATTACTATTCCGCCATATTTTTCGTGTACTTTTATCATCTGGGCAAGTCTTGGAGGCTCGCTTAGAATAAACTCGTCTCCCCAAAGTACAGCAAAAGCTTCATCTTCGACCGCAGGTTCTGCGGATAAAACCGGCGTTCCGTTACCGTACGGACCTTTTTGGCGGATATAAATAAAATTTGCCATATCCGCAACCTTATTTATTTCTTCTATTAAATTAGTTTTCCCACCTGCCTCGAGATTTTTAAGTAAATCTGCATTTGTAGAATCAAAATGATCTTCTATTGCACGTTTAGCGCTTCCTGTAACAATGATTACGTCTTTTATTCCTGACGCCACTGCCTCTTCTACAACGTATTGAATAACAGGTTTATCTACTATAGGGAGCATTTCTTTAGGCATTGCCTTTGTTTGAGGTAAAAAGCGGGTTCCAAACCCTGCTGCCGGAATAACAACCTTTCTGATTTTACTCATAACGGTCTTTAAATTGTAACCTTACTCCCCTTCTAATGTCAACTCCTCCTGATTTTTTCTGCTCTTTACATCTAATTTAAGTTCTGGTAAAATAATTTAAAGGTTGGTTGCAACCTTGTTTTTGTATTGTAAAGATGGCAATGACGACACCGGTTACTTTTTTAAAAGAAGTAAGAGACGAGCTTAAAAAAGTCGTCTGGCCAACCAGAGACGAAGTAATAAGGCTTACTGCTCTGGTAATAATTATTAGTTTGGCTGTAGGATTTTTCCTCGGAGGACTTGACTATGTCTTTACAAAACTAATGGCTTTGGTAATTAGATAATTTTTTAATTTGAAATTTTTATTGAATTTTAAAATTTAAAACATTGAAAATTGATTAGAAATTAGAAATTAGGATTTAGAAATTTTAAATATATGGACAATCAAACAGCCGATTCGGCTTTAAAAAAAGACGAAACAGAAGAACCCTCCTTCGCTCCCGCAAAAGACGGAGCTACGGAAGGGCAAGAAGAAAACGTTGCCGAAAAAACTATTGAAGAAGCTGTAGAAGAAAAAACGGAAGTCAAAGAAGCTGTTGGGGTTTCTGCGGATAAGACAGCCGTCGAACCAGGATCTTTAGAAAATGAATCTGTATCTGCCGCTTCGATTAATGCCAGGTGGTATATCGTCCACACTTATTCCGGACACGAAAATAAAGTCTCTAGAAATTTAAGGCAAAGGGTTCAATCTTTGGGTTTTGAAGACAGAATTTTTGATATTATTGTTCCAACCAGAAGTACAATTAAGGTTTCCGGAGGTAAAAAGGAAACAGTAGATGAGAAGATTTTTCCGGGTTATGTCTTGGTAAAAATGATTTTAGATGATGAATCCTGGCTTTTGGTTAGAACAACTCAGGGAGTAACAGCTTTTATAGGCTCCGGAAATAAGCCAACTCCAATTTCGGAAAAAGAGGTCGAAGCAATCCAAAAGTTTATGAAAACCGAGGAACCTCTCTACAAAGCCGCCTTTGTTCAGGGAGAAGCTGTGAAGATTATCGATGGTCCATTTGCTGATTTCTTGGGAACAATTGACGAAATCGACGAAGCCCGTGGAAAATTAAAGGTATTAGTTTCAATTTTTGGAAGAGAAACACCCGTAGAATTGGATTTTCTTCAAGTAGCTAAGCTATAATAGAAAATCCAATAAACTCGAAGCACGAATTTCGAAACTCGAAATGTTTTGAATTTTGTCCGCCGGCTGGCGGATTGAATTTGGAATTTGTTTAGGATTTCGGATTTAGGATTTCGGATTTGCGACTAAAAGGAGAATTATGGCTAAGAAAATAAAAACATTAATAAAATTAAACATTCCGGCCGGAGCAGCTACTCCTGCCCCGCCTGTTGGACCTGCTTTAGGACAACACGGACTTCCAATTATGGAATTCGTTAAAGCCTTTAACGAAAGAACGGCAGAACAAAAAGGAACAATCTTGCCTGCTGTTATTACTGTTTACGTAGACCGAACTTTTTCTTTTATTGTTAAAAAACCACCGGTTGCAGAACTTATTAAAAAAGCGTTGGGGGTAGAAAAGGGATCGCAAAAACCGGGAAGAGAATCGGGAGGAAAATTAACCAGGTCACAAGCCGAGGAAATTGCAAAGATAAAGATGGAAGATTTAAATGCTAACGACTTAGACGCTGCCGTAAAAATTGTTCAGGGCGCAGCCAGATCAATGGGGATACAAACCGAATAAACTCGAAGCACGAATTTCGAAACTCGAAACGTTTTGAATTTTGTCCGCCAGCTGGCGGATTGAATTTGGGATTTGTTTAGGATTTGGAATTTAGAATTTCGGATTTGCGACTAAAAGGAGAAATATGGGTAAAATAAGAGTAAAAACAATCGGCGACGAAGAAGCCGAGTTAAAATTACAAGGTGAACATAAAAAGAAAAAAGAAGCCCGAATTGCTAGTCTTACCGATGCAAGGCGGAATGAAGCTAAATTAGTTCAAAAAGAAGATATTATTGAATCTTCTGATGAAACAGGAGAAGTGACTGAAGTAAAAAAAAATAAAAAATATGTTAAAAAAACAACTTCTTCAAAAAAGACTCACTCTAAATCTTATTCCTCAGTAAAGGAAAAGGTAGAAGCAAAAAGGACATATTCTGTTCCCGAAGGAATTGAACTCTTAAAAAAACTGCAAAGGGCAAAATTTGACGAAACAGTTGAGCTTCATATTACAACTCTGGAGCAAGGCGTTTCCGGACATGTTACTCTTCCCCATGGCACAGGCAAAAAAACCAAAGTTGTAATTACAACCGAGGAAATTATTGCCGAAATAGAAAAAGGTAAAATTGAATTTGACATTTTAGTTGCAGAACCGGCAATTATGCCAAAACTTGCAAAAGTTGCCAGAATTTTAGGTCCAAAAGGACTTATGCCAAATCCAAAAAATGGAACCGTTACTGCAAATCCTCAGGATTTGGTTAAAAAATACGAAGGCGGTCAAATAAATTTTAAAACAGAAGGAAAAGCTCCGGTTATTCATTTAACAATTGGTAAAGCAAGTTTTGAAGATAAAAAATTAGCAGATAATATTAAGGCAATTTATGTTGCTCTTGGGAAAAATAAAATCGCTTCAGTCTTTCTAAAATCCACAATGAGCCCCGGGATTAAATTAACCTTCTAGAGCTTTTTTAATCGAGGGAAGAACCTACCTTTTGTTTGCAAGCCTGCTTTTTGAGCTCGAAATATATAAAGACCTTTTCTGTGTACATCAACTACAAATTCCGAAAGAGCAGCAAGCCCTGCTACAAAATAAACGCCAAAAATTAAGCTTTTATTATTTACTTGCTGTGATAATTCATATGACGCCAAAACAACTCCTGCTTCAACTAACATCTTCCCTTTATTGAACATAAATCGAGACCTGTAATAATTACTTAAATCATTTCTCTCGTCATTGCTACCTTGCTCTTTCATGGTGCAAATTATTAATGAGGCAACGATGAGTCTACGGTGCGATTCTTAATGAGTCAATTCGTAATTTTCCAAATTTGATTTAAAGTGATATAATTCGGCCGTTATGTCTAAAGAAGGATTAAATCCTGCTCCTTACGAACCAAGAAAACCCTATATCCATGCCGATCCAGAAGTTACTCTCTTTAAAGGAAGAACCTTTTACGTTCAAGAGACACCTTACAGAAACGGTGATACTGTGATCAGAACTAACGAAGAGCACGGAATCAACCTTGAATATGACGCGCTAAGAAAACTTCGCAAATTTGCTGCTAAATATTGGCGGTCTAAAATGTGGCTAAATCCATTTACCAGCAGACAAAAATCCCGGGAAGATCAACTAAAAAAACTTGCTCAGGAAAACCCAGGATTAAGAGGAATGCAATCCGAAGTAGATAATTTTATTGTCAACATTACTCCGAGAGATCCTAAAAAAACGTATGATGTCGAGAAGCTCAGGGAAGGATTAGGCAGATTTTACCCTTCTATAGTAAGTGGAGAAATGATTTTTAGCATTCCTATTAGCGAGACAGAAACCAACGAAGATATTATAGATTTCGAAGATGCATTAACGGAAGCACTGATGCGAAGAGGAATTGACGAAGAAACCGCAAAAAGCATGGTTTTTCATCGAGCTGATGTTGAAGTAAACGAAACTAAACTGGGAAAATACTTAAAACATGGCAAAGTTAATCTTCCTAAAGGAGCAGTTAATCAGCCAAAAACTGTCTGGCATATTGATTCCGATTATCTCCACAAGCCCCCTAAAAAATCCTAAAAAGGTAATCGCCCTTAACTCCACGCCGTACCCCGGACCACTGTATCATAAAGTTAGTACATTATACATTGTAACAAAAAAATGTTTTTTAAAAAATCGTTTAGAAACCATGTCTCCCGGAATAAAAATCCAGGTTTAATTTTTCTATTGACACAATAATTTTTTAAAACCTTATTGACCTTAAACAATAATATGATTAAAATCTTCAATTAATGAAAGAAAAAATATCAACAAAGGGAGCTGCTAAAAGAATAAGGAAAAAAATTCATGGGCTTATGCCTGAAAAAACATTTTCTATACCCGTTGGAGAGGGTCAACTTGTTACTTTTTTTCCTCAAGATCCATTTAGTCCTGATTCATGCAAGACAGAATTATTAGAGTTTCAAAGAGTAAACGGGGATACTGTTTTAAGAAGACATACTCTTGAAATTCCGGGTGGACCTCCTGAAATTAAATATTCTACCGATGTTTTGGTTCATTTTGGAAAAAATAATGGGCACGGAGACAGCGATGAAGTCCCAAAGGAAATTCAAGAAGCAATGAAAAGGGCGAACGAAGATCCTCAGGGAGTAAACGAAATTGCTCATCTTATTTACTCCGCTAGAGAATTCGGAGACAAAAAGTAGAACTTTTAAGAAAAGTATTATTTGCTAATTGACGAATACGCCACTCTCTGGTAAACTTACAAAGTCCTAAGAAAGTGGGTATCCGCCGATGAGGCAGAATAAATCCTACCGAGGAGCAAAACAAGTTATAAAGTTTTTAAAATTAAAAGTTTATAAAGTTGCGCCTCGAAGGCGCTTTTTTTATGAAGACAGACGAACCGAAAATTAGTAGCAATAGGGTTAAAAAGGAAAGTATTGTCGCCGAAGTTTCCGGCAAGGTAAATCGTGCCAAGGCATTAATTTTTACCAATTATCAAGGCTTAACCCATTTGCAGCTTGAAAGTTTTAAAAAAAAGTTAAGAGCAGTTGATGCTGAAGTAATGATTGCCAAAAATACTCTTCTTAAGCTCGCTCTATCTAGCAATAAAAATCTGGATAGTGTTAAAGAGGAAATCGAAAAAAATCTGCAAAATCCAACCGCTACTCTTTTTGCCTACTCCGATGTAATTTCTCCTCTTAAGGAATTGGCAAAAATCTTAAAAGAATTAAACTTACCAACGATTAAATTTGGAATTTTGGAGAATAAAACAATTACTGCAGACGAAGTAAACAAACTGGCAACACTTCCTTCCCGTGAAGTGCTTATTGCTCAATTTATCGGCAATATGCAGGCTCCAATTTATGGTTTACACAGAGCTTTAATCTGGAATATCCAAAAATTTGTAATGACATTAAAAGCAATCGAGGGAAAGAAAACAAACTAATTTTTAATTTAAAATTTCTAATTTCTAATCAAATCCAAATGATTTAATTTTGAAAATTAAGTTTTTGAAAATTCATTGAAAATTAAGAATTGAAAATTGAAAATTCATAGAATGGGGGTGAACTAATACATGGCAAAAATTACCAAAGAAGATTTAATAAAAGCAGTAGAAGAAATGTCGGTTCTTGAGCTTTCCGAAGTCGTAAAGGCTTTAGAAGAAAAGTTCGGTGTTTCAGCAGCAGTAGCAGCAGCACCTGCAGCAGTAATAGCAGCTGACACAGCACCCGTAGAAGAACAAACAGTTTTTAACGTCGTAATCGCAAGTTCCGGCGCACAAAAAATTGCAGTCATTAAGGCTTTAAGAGAATTAGTTCCAACCTTGGGACTTAAAGATGCAAAAGACTTAGTAGATGCAGCTCCAAAAGAAATTATGACAGCGGTTAACAAGAAAACAGCCGAAGAGGCTAAAGAAAAGTTAACAGCAGCCGGGGCAACAGTCGAGTTAAAATAAGATTAAATCTTATTTTGAATATAAAAAACTCCTTTTTTGGGAGTTTTTTATTGGGAAAATTGCAATCCAACAAAGAGCGTTAATTTTTTGCGAACGAATGATTCAGGGGAATTCCGCAGATCACAAAGTGAGATTGCGGAAGGGGTGAAATTCCCCGAAGAATGAGTGAGCAAAAATAGCTCAACTTGGCTTGCAAAAAATTTCTGCTTCTCTTTTCGATAAAAGAGAAGGAAAATAAATTGTTCAGAAGAACTCCCCTTTTGGGAGTTTTTTTGTGGGAAATTCAAACAAACCCTTATATTCCCCTTCCTCCAATTACTAGAGATCTTGTACATCTTTTTTTTGCGATAGCATAGAAAAGATGTAGGGAAAGTAAGAGCTCAATCAGGTTTCCCTTACAAAACTCCGCCCTCTGTCATAAATAAATATGCCCAACGGGTAAAGCTTAATTAAATTCGTAATAAAAGAAATCGGGAGTTTTTTTGTGGAGAATTAAGAACGAAGCTAACGATCCGGTATCGTTAGAATCGTTATATTATACTTCGTGTGGCGTTAAAACTTCCAGGGAAAGTTCTTTCCTGACTTCTTGTAGTTCTTGATTATCTTGCTGAGTTTCTATCGCTTGAGTTTCTCTCATCGGCGATTTCATATAATGGATAATTCTGCTTAATCTTGATTCTTGCTGGACCCGAACAAGTTCGGAAGCACGAAGACTTCCTTGCAGGATTGCCTTTCTATTCCCCTTTTCATCTCTCATTCCCCAATCAAATTCAGGATAAGGTGTTTTTCGCATAAGCTTTCCGATAAAATTTCTCGGCGGTTCATTTTGAGCCTGATATAATCCTAGTTTATCCGGTAACGGCACTCCCCTAGCTTTAAAATCAACCATTAAATGCTTAAAATGCCTAAAAAAAGAATCGTAAAAATATCTTTGCCTTTGCTCATTTCCCCAATAAGCTCCTTTTGTCGGAAATCCTGTTTCCCCAAGTTCGTATTGCTTGCCCCAAGAAGCGACTTCTTCGGCAGTTTCTTGGAATAAGCTCATATCTTTAAACATCTCTTTATACGCAGCTGTCCCTGGAAGAACAACTCTTTTTATTAGATTCACAATCTTTCCTCCTTCTCCGGAAATTGGTCTTTGCCAGCCTCCCGGATAATAGTCAATTGCTACTTTATCGAATTTATCACTTATAGTTTTTAACTTAGGAAGAAAAGTCCTGACATTTTCGGACAATCCACTCTTACTTACTGCTTCCGGAATTGCAGCTGCTAAAAAACTAACCATAATTTTACCTTCGGGAAACGCTTCCCGTGCTGCATCGCAAAGCTGACCAATTACTTCCATGTCTGTAACCGGAGTGTAGGCAGGATTATTTAACTCATTGAGAACTTGAACTGTCTCAGGTTTTACCCCTGCTGCCTCCACCGCTTTTTTCACTTCGGCTGTATAATTTTTATATGAGGTCACAAATTCTCCGGGATTTTCTTTATAAAGTTTTTTTGCCCATTCTGGAGGATTAGAAAGAATAATTAAAGGATCAAGTCCTTCTTCTTTCATGATTTGTGCTGCGGATTTGAATCTTTCAAGCTGATCTGAATTAATTTCTCCTCTATTTTGCTCGATTAAATTCCAATCCCAGTCATATCTAACCTGTTCTATTCCGTCTTTTTTTATATCCCGATAAAGTGCACGCAGCTTGTCCGGACTTCCTGTATCTGCAAATCTTGGAGAATGATCTGTAACGTAAAATTTAAAATCAAAAGGTTTTTCTGCTTCTTTTTTAGGAGTCGCTTCTACGGATTTCTCAACACGGGCAACATTTGCTTCTTTTTCAAGTTTTGGCTGAGAAATAGCTGTTTCAGGCGCAATACCATCTTCTGTCGTCATGAGCTCATTATAACACGATTCGTCAAAGCTATAAGCTGTGCTATAATCCGTGTGTGAACAGCAAAACAGGTTCAGAAGGCGAAACTTTCCGCGCTGTTACACCGGATGGAAGGGTTCTAGATTATCGCGTTGGGCAGGATTTAAACTTGGCTGAAGTAACCAGGTTTTTCTCCGACAAGTACACTGTTAAACAAATCTGGGCGGAAAAAAGACACGTGGTTGGTGCACTAGAAGCATCAGGCAGGGAGTATTTTTTAAAAGTATCCACCTCCGAAGGAATAAGTGAGGTTACAAAAAATGAATATGCCTGGAACGAGGCTTTTAACGAGGCTGTGTCGCGGTCTTCGTCCGATCTATGGGTTCCTCAAAATTATGACTCCGGAAATTATCAGGAAAATCTTTTTTATATCGTAACCGACAAGTTTGAGGGAGAAAAATTAATTAGATATCCTGAGGAAACAACGGAAGATAATCACGGCTTATTTACTCAAAATATTGAACGTGTAATTGATTTTTCGGAGCTAATCCAATCCCTGGACATAAAATTAAATCCACCCCACTTATTTGAAGGAAAAACCTACACAGAACGGTTTTTAAACCAGTCACGGGGTTGGTATAATGATTTACCGGAAGATGTCCGGGGTAAATATGACTTGGATGAATTATGGCAAATCGTGGAAAAGGGTACACCAAGACTTAATCCAAAACCCTGTCATGGAGATTTTACTCCCTGGCATATTATTGCGCTTCCGGAAGGCAAATTAGGCTTAATTGACGGGGAACATGCAAAATCCGAAACAGTCGAGGGATATGACATCGGCTATTTAATCCAACGAGTTTTTACGGTTATGCAAAATCAAGACTTAGCCGAAAGAATAATGGATTCACTCACAAAAAGAGGCCATGGTCTGGAGAAGATTAAAGTTATTCTTGCGGCAAGAGCAATCGGAGGCTTTTTGGATGCAAATTTAGATATTTTCTCTCCCGATTTTACCTACCCAAAATTGTTTAAAGACTGGCTTCTAAAAGCTTAACTTCTTAACCATAGATCAAGGGATCTTTTTGTAGCTCTTTTCTTGATTTAACTTTAAAATATTGAATAAGCTGTATTTTCATGCTAAAATTCTCTATCTATGAGAAGCATAGAAATAAATGGTCGAATTAGTCCATCAACAAATATTACGGAGAAATTAGTAGATCGATATGATTGGCCTAGAATGGATCATGACCTCGAGGGCTTTGTAAAAAATCATTTTAAGAGCTTAAAAAAAGAAGGAGGACCAATTGACACATTCATCATGTCTCTCCTTCATCCTGTTGCAGCAGAAGGCATGACTAGCGGCATATTTAGAGAAAAAGAAGATGAATTTGATAAAAATGTTTATTTTATAACCAACACTCTTACAGCTTTAGGTAGAACCAACGAAGAAAAGGCTTTTATCGCTAGAGGCGCTTGCGGAAAAATTGCCCTCCTACTTTATAGAGAAGCACATAAAGAAAAACAAAGACCTGCAATCGCTATTTCCCATGAGTTTACCGCTAGAAGAACCCTCTTGCGTGCCGTAGAAAAAACTGAAGAATTACTACCGGATGTTCGCATAGACCGGGGCTGGATACATCGAGAAATTATAACACACAGCGGAACATCCGAAGAAATTGCCGAAAGAATTATTTTTTTTGTGTGTACCCCACCTGTTTTTCCTACAGAGGGTTAAACTTCCCTTGCGTTAGCAATTTTGGTCGATTTTTGGGTCTTGACCCCGCTAAGTTGACCTTTCGTCTTTTCAGAACTATCCGCTAAAGATTTAATCTTAGAATTGCAATTGAAGTATATTTTAAGAAACAGAAGGAAGATTAAGATGATCTTCTATTTGTGCTACTCTTTTGTCTAATTTATCATAATGTTCGATTACCACATTTTGAACAATATCTACTGATTCCTGTACTTTATCGATTTTTGCATTTAATCCAACCTGGATCACGTCAATTTTCCCATCCAACTTATATATTCTTTCGCCTAATCTTTTTTCAACCCCAGAAGTTTCGATTCTAACCAGCTTTTGAATGGCAGATAAATCATTTTTTGTTAACATGAATTAACACTACTAAATTTCTAATTGTTTTGCAATAGATCAAAATAGATAAATAAAATTTTGATGAAATTCCCTTTTGATCCATCTAACTGGTTCAACTACGCTTACCACAAGTTCGGCTGTTCCATTTTATTCGAATACGGCTCAAAGAGCGCTTTCAAGAAGATTGCAAACTATTTTTTAAAAAATATCAATTTGGGTCTTGAACCAACAATTCTTTCCGTTCGCCTTTTCAGTATTATTTATACACCGCTCATGGAGCGAAATTTGATGGGTCTGCGGGGTAAATTGAATTTTATTCTATTATTTACCCCTTGACATTACTGTTATACTTTGTTACTTTATACATGATTAATCATCATATTGTCCCGATTTAATCGGGATTGATTATCATTAACCTACTCTTGAAGCTATGGCTATTCAAAACATATCACTCAATGACTTACCGGATCTATTAACAGTCCGGGAAGTGGCTCAAATATTGAGAGTTTCTCCCCTAACAATTAAAAGATGGGGTAAAAGAGGCAAACTTCCGGCAATCCGCATTAATTCCCGCGGTGACCGACGCTACAAGAAAGAGGCTGTTTTGTGGTTATTAGGAATTCAATCCAAAGAGGTGTAATTTCTACACCTTTTTCCATTTGTACATCGGTTACAAAAAACTTACTATTTTTCTGTACTTCAACAACACTTGCCTAATTGATCTAATTACCACTTGACTATTAAGTAATAATTTTGAGAAGATAAATAAGGGACAACTATGAAAACAGATAATGTTAAGCCTCAGGACGATTCCGGAAAAAATTTAGAAGAAAAAATTCCGGATACTGCTCTTACCCAACCGCTTGACCCCGTTGCAGAAGAAAAAAATGAACCTATAATAGAAATTAGAGACGCTGTACCTATGCAAGCAGGTGTTGTTGCTGACGAAGAGCCTATTAAAAAAGTCAACCCGCCTGTTGCGGAAATCGAGAAGGCAAAAGAAGAGGCTACCGATAAGACTGAAGAAGAGAAAGTAGAAAAAGTGGAGGATAAAGAAAAAACCGAAGACGAAAATTTGGTTGAAAAATCTGCAGAAGTTAAAGAAAAGATCGAGAAAAAGGTGGTCAGTAAGCCTGCAGGGCAAAGCGGTTTACAGGCATCTGAAGTAGATGCTACTGACGATTTAGGCAAAAAGGCAGTGACCGAAAACGAGAAAAAAAACGATTCAAAAGTTAGTTCTTGGGATCTTGAAGAAGAATCCTCCCCTCTTGATAAAAAGAACAAAAACTTTTTTAAGCTTGGAATAATAGTTTTAATAATAATCTTAGCTATTACGGGAATCGTATTCTTCTTCTTTTTTAATTCCAGCTCTAAAACAGCCCCTGTTGAGGAAAAGAAAACCGTAGCACCAACCAAAGCTCCCGAAAAAGCACAAATAGATAAAAGTGAATGGACATTAGAGGTTTTAAATGGCTCCGGAGTAGCAGGAGCAGCCGCCAAAGCTGCCGCAAAGCTTACCGAGCAAGGTTATACGGTTATTTCAACCGGCAATGCCGACAATCAGGACTATAAAAAGAGTGAACTATTCGTTGCGGAAAATATGCAAAGCAAAGCTCAACTTTTAATAGATGACCTTAAAGATGCTTACGGCCTTACAGAAGTTAAATCAATCTTAAAAGATTCCACCGCCTCCGCGCAAATCATCCTCGGCTCCGAATAAACAAAGCTAACGATACCGGATCGTCAAGGCTATCAGTAGTCCATAATAATATGTTTTATTTGCTCTAAAGACTTAGCATAGTCTATTTGATTTAATAAAAATTGCTCATAATCATTTTTTGTTTTAAAGTTTTTTAAAATAAATTCTGGGCTCGATAAACCGTCTTCTTCACTGCCTATATAAGAACTATATGACGACCATGAATAATTGCTTAGATTCGATACGAGACCCGCTACTAATGGATTAAGATGAATATAGCGTGAAACATGAAGGAGTTGCTCATCGGATTCAATTAAGACATTTTTAAATCTTCCTTGAAACAGTGGTCCTACTCTCTTATGTTTAAGATTTAAATAATGAACATAGCTATTAATTAAATGTTGCATAAACCAAGTTATTCCTTCATCTTCCAGCTGTCTAATCAAAAAATGAAAATGATTTGGCATTAAAGAAAAGGCTAAAATTTCAACACGATGCTCAACATTTATACCTAACGATCCGGTATCGTTAGCTTCGGTATCGTTAGCTTTGTATGGCATTTTATAGCTAAATTTATTACCCTTCGTTTTATAATGTTTAGCAGTAAGCATAAACCTATCGTAGTCTTTTTCCGAGAAAAAAATTTCACCTTTGTTTACTCCCCTATTAAAAATGTGATAGATATTTCCCGTAGTAAGGACGTCTTTTCTTAACATAACTTATTTATACTCTTAACGATCCGGTATCGTCAAGGGAACTGTTTTTGTTAGTTTCTTGTATCTCATATTTCACCTCCCTTCATACCTCAGGAGATGAAATGATACTACTTCAGGGGGTTGCGGTCGTTTCTAGAACTTGGGAAAGACCTGCAATTAAAGTCGTATGGTATACTAAATTAGGATATGAAACGATATCAATTACTTCTCGCTTATTATACTTTGATTATAACTGTTGTTTTGTTTGTTTGGTCTATTTTCTTTACGCCAAAACCGCTAAGTTTTCTCTTGACGCTACTAGTTGCTCCGACAGGTATTTATTTTTGGCTTTTAGTTACCGGCACTTCCAAACCCCAACCTTCCGAAGCTCCGATTGAAAACCAAAAGCATAAGGGACAGCCTAAGTTTCCCTTCGTTGTTTTAATGACTCTTTTTATAAGTTCTTTTAGTATCTTTATTTACTCGGAAATAACCAACCGCTCTTCTCTTAACTCACAATTGGCGGTAACCACGTCGGTCGCAAAACAAATAGGTTCACTAAAACTTGAGCTGGGAGATCAAAACAAAGCATTCAGGGATGATATGGTCAAAGAGCTTAAAACGGTAAAAAATGAACTAGCCAATATAAAAAGCAAACAAAAAGTAACCAAAGAGGCAACGGTTATGGGAGATACAACTTTACAGGTTGGAACGATAACTATTGCGGATAAAAAGTATCCAACCGCTAATGTTTATCAGGAAAAAATCCTATCTTCAAGCATTGTCGGAAAAATAGAATTCGGCAAAACATATACCTTTATAGAAAAAACTCCCGATTGGTATTTGGTTTTAATCGGCGAAAAGGAAGGCTATGTGAGTAATCAATTTGTTAAAGAGGTCCAATACGAAAAATAAAATGAAATTGCTGCTCTATTACTACTCTATCTTTTTTTCATTTTTTATTACTTTGGGAACAGCGTATATGGGTTTTCAATCCGGGCAGCCGATTTTTTTTCTGCTCTTTTTACCCGTTACCCTCTATTTTAGCTTAACGATCCTTAAATTTAAAAAGGGGCGAAAGTTTTTACTGTATTATAATTTTATTCTCACAACTATCATGGCTATTATGGGATTTGTAGAAATTTCCTCGGTTCCTCAACTAGTAAGCGCAGTTTTATTTCTACCTATGGCTCTCTATTTTTGGCTTCTTGTCCTCCCCAAGAGAAACAAAAAACTACCTATACCCGATAAATTATCTGTAATTCCTGCAATAAATCCGGAAGAGAGGAAAAATTTAAAAGGAAAAATGAAAATATTAGAAGGAGAAGTTGTTCCAGAGAAAAAGTTTGGGAAAAATTTTGATCTTGATAGAAGAATGTTTTTAAAGCTAATTGGGTCAACAGGGATACTGGTTTTTATGTTTTCTATATTTAGCAAAAAAGCGGAAGGCGCTTTTTTTGGTAGTGTTCCGGGGTCCGGAACCGTAGCGTTAAAAGACACTTCCGGAGCAAAAATTGACCCTGCTCAACTTCAGCCGACAGACGGATATAAAATTGCCGAACTTGATGATGGAACTCCTGCTTATTATGGTTTTACCCGTAAAGACGGGGCTTGGTTTATTATGAAAGAACAAAGCGGAGCTTCCAGAACATATCTTTATACGAGAAATAGCTCAGACTTTGATCACGCAACCACCGGTTGGCCAAACCGTGCCAGTCTAACATATAGTAAATTTGAGGATATTTTTTAGATATTGAAAAATTTACAAAAGTATTATATCTTTATAACATGAAATCGGAGCACATCTTTATACTAATAGTAGGTTTACTTATTTTAACTTATGTTTTGGACGCGGTAGCAAATCCCATATTCTAGAAACTAGTGCAACCCCTAAGGTCTTTTGAGGTAGTAATCAAACACCTCCTGAGGTGTTTTAAAGTTAAGACGTTTTCTTGGTCTATTGTTTAGTTCCCATTCAACGTCTCTTAA
>Ga0210050_1001695_pt1 | contig 22749 bp, 14 predicted proteins | sample CryGey132114_all_FD_185463 | JGI IMG/M metagenome (GOLD analysis project Ga0210050, IMG submission 185463) | Groundwater microbial communities from aquifer - Crystal Geyser CG22_combo_CG10-13_8/21/14_all (SPAdes) (version 2) | ecosystem: Environmental > Aquatic > Deep subsurface > Groundwater ... | reverse complement strand
GGGTTTGAGCGTGTGTTGTTGGGGCTTCAGCCCCTTACAACCACGGCCTGCCCCTTGCGGGTGCAACCCGACATGTCGGACTAACGGCCGACCTGCACACGCATGTTGGTTAATCGAACGCCACATCCCCTTCATCCACCGCCGTACCCAGCTGCATATTCTTAAAATCGAACAGCCCACCATCGAGCAGATGTGAAGGTTTGATGTTCTGCATCGCGGTGAAGATGGTTTGGCTACGCCCCGGATACTGACGCTCCCACGCGGTGAGCATCTCTTTGATGTGCTGGCGTTGCAGGTTCTCCTGCGAGCCGCACAAGTTGCACGGAATGATCGGGAACTCTATGCCGCGCGCATAGCGGGCGATATCCTTCTCCGCGCAATAGGCCAGCGGGCGGATAACGATTTGATCGCCTTTGTCGGTAATCAGTTTGGGCGGCATCGCCTTCAACTTGCCGCCGAAAAACATATTCAGGAACAGCGTTTCGATCATGTCGTCGCGGTGATGCCCCAGCGCGATCTTGTTCGCACCCAGCTCACCCGCCACCCTGTAGATGATGCCGCGCCGCAGACGCGAACAGAGCGAGCAGGTGGTTTTCCCTTCGGGAATCTTTTCCTTGACGATGGAATAGGTGTCCTGTGCTTCGATGTGGAAATCGACGCCGAGCTTCCTCAGATAATTCGGCAATATTTCTTCAGGAAAAGCCGGCTGTTTCTGGTCGAGGTTCATCGCTGCGATCTTGAAATCGATGGGCGCGCGTTTGCGCAGCGTAAGCAGAATATCCAACAGCGTGTAGGAATCTTTGCCGCCGGAGAGACACACCATCACGGTGTCGCCGTGTTCGATCATGTTGAAGTCGGCGATGGCCTTGCCAACCTGGTGCTCCAGCCTGCCCTTGAGGCGGTTGAAGTTGGTGGAGCGGGATTCGAAATGGACGGGCTGGATGATGTCGTTCATGGTTAATTCAACAAGTAAGGCGCGTCCACGAAAGACGCGAAAATCACGAAAACCGAGCTTTGGCAGAAGCATTTCTCCGGTGAAGAACAAATCGATTCAGGCGGTAAATTTTGTTTCGTGTCTTTTGTGTTTTTCGTGGACAACGGTGTTGTTACCTTCAAATACTGATGCTGCGCCCGCCATCTACCGAAATGACCTGGCCGGTGATGTAGGGCGCATCGGCGATCAGGAACTTTACCGTGCGCGCAATATCGTCCGGTTCACCTTCACGTTTGAGCAGAGTGTGCGCCACGATCTTGCGGCGTTTTTCTTCATCGCTCCATTCCTCGCCTTCCGGCCAGATGATGACCCCGGGCGCAACGCCGTTCACGCGCACTTGCGGTGCGAGCTCTTGCGCCAAACCCTTGGTCAGTGCCACCAACCCGGATTTGGCCATGCTATACAACAGATGCCCGTACATCGGGCGCTCGGCATGGATATCGACGATGTTGACGATGGCGCCGTGACGGCGGCGCAGCTCCGGCGCAGCGGCCTGTGCCAGGAACAGCGGCGCTCTCAAGTTGGTGCCGACCAGATCGTTCCACTGCGTGGCATCGATATCCGTCAGCGGCGTGGCATAGAAACTGGAGGCATTGTTGACCAGCGCATCCAGCTGCCCGAAGTGTTTCACCACTTTACTCACCAGACGCGGCAGGCTGGACTGCTCCAGCAGATCGGCCTGCACACAAACAGCGGAACCCTTGCGCAAATCATTCAGCTCACCCCGCAGCGCAAACGCTTCATCGGCCGAGTTGCGGAAGTGGATGGCGACGTTCGCACCCGCTGCGTGCAGGCGGTGCACGATGGCTGCACCAACGCGTTTTGCACCGCCCGTCACCAACACTGTTTTGCCTTGCATTCCATTCCCCTCTAAACTCGCACAACTGCCAAATTATACCCGACCATGCCTGCCAGTTTGCCCACTCCCTCCGCCGATGCGCTCACCCACAGCGCACAACTGTGTGAACTGATCCGCCAGGACATATGCAACCAGGGCGGCTGGATACCGTTCTCACGCTTCATGGAACTGGCGCTGTACGCGCCAGGGCTGGGCTACTACACCGCCGGCGCACACAAGTTCGGCGCAGCGGGTGATTTCATTACGGCGCCGGAAATGTCTGCATTGTTCGGCCGCACACTGGCACGACAGCTAACTGAAGTGATGCAGGCCAGCGCGCCGCACATCCTTGAATTCGGCGCGGGCAGCGGCAAGCTGGCGTTGGACATCCTGGGCGAACTGGAACGGCGCGATGCCCTGCCTGAAAGCTATTCCATCCTTGAGGTGAGTGCTGACCTGCGTGAACGGCAGCAAGCCTTGTTACAGGAAAAACTGCCGAATTTGTTCGAGCGCATCCATTGGCTGGACATCCTGCCGGAAAAGATTTCCGGCGCAATCGTGGGTAACGAAGTCCTGGATGCGTTGCCGGTGCACCTGCTGCACTGGTCGGAAGGCCACATTCTGGAACGCGGCGTCGCTACCGAAGACAACCGTTTCGTCTGGCAGGAAAGGCTGCCGGAGAACACGGCCTTGCTGGACACTGCCAAAACCATCATCGTGCCGGACGACTACGTGAGCGAGATATCGCTCGCCGCACGCGGGCTGGTCGCCAGCCTGTGCGAGCGCATGGACAAGGGCGCGATGGTCTTCATCGACTACGGCTTTGGCGCGCGCGAGTATTATCACGCGCAGCGCCATCGCGGCACGTTGATGTGCCACTACCGCCATCATTCACACGACGACCCGTTCTATCTGCCCGGCTTGCAGGACATCACCGCGCATGTGGACTTCACTGCCATCGCCGAAACCGCCATTGACCACGGCGCGCACCTTCTCGGCTACACCTCGCAGGCGCACTTTCTGCTCAACAACGCCGTGATGGATTATCTGAAAGAAGTCTCCCCACAAGATGCGCGCACCTACGCGCCGCTTGCCGCACAATTGCAAAAACTCACCAGCCCGGCCGAGATGGGCGAGCTGTTCAAGGTGATCGCACTGGGAAAAGGAATGGATCAGCCGCTGGCGGGATTCCTGCGCGGTGATCTATCGCGCGGTTTGTGAACACCGCGAACAATTTGTCACCGGCCTTCAGGCCGGTGGATTTAGACGGGGAGGGGTTTGAATCCCCTCCCCTCCACGCCTTTAAACCTCGCCCTTCAGGGCGAGGTGGCGTGTGTTCCGGCCTAAAGGCCGGGGTTTTAAACCGAGTCGGAATAAATCCGTACACTGGAACCGGGCGTACTGCTGCATTAGTCAATTCTCAACATCACCTTTGCGGCTATATTATGCCGGCCCACTTTCGCCAATATTCCCGGTTGATTTACAAAACCGTGGCAATCATCCAAACATCTTTTGAACCGCCAGATATATTTTAACGGTATGTGCTGTAACGCACGGAGACAAGGGGTCGAAAAGTACAGACTCAAAACCTGATGTCGTGAAGGGAATAGAATTTTAGCTTGGGGACGTTCATCAGGTCGCCCTAAAACTTAAGGAGGTAACCATGGTTGAACTATTGCTGGTCATCATTCTCGTTATTGTCGTGCTCAGATTAGTGTAGCGCACGGCGACGATGGGCTGAACTGTACAGGCTTCATTGCTGATGCCGGGAAGGGAATCGAATTTTAATCCGGGGACGTTCATCAGGTCGCCCTAATGCTAAGGAAGTCGTCATGATTGGTCTTTTGGTCGTTATTATTCTCGTGATAGTAATTGTCAAGTTATTGTAGCGCGCACCAGGATTTCGCGAAGTTGGTTTACCAGCCATGCGCGGGGTTTCTGGATGGTGTCGGAGCCTGTCGTTGGCCGGTATTCGCCGCCAACCCATAAAAATCAACGGCCACAACCTTTGCATCAGGCTGCAAAGTGTGGTTCTGTTGCGCTTAATTTTTTATTTAAAAATAATCTGACAACTTAATGCCATGCAGCTCGAAATTCGGCATCTTGCAAAGCTCTATGACAAAAAAAGGGGTCTTGCGCCGGCCAGCTTTGACGTAAGCCAAGGCGAGTTGATCGCAATCGCCGGCCATAACGGCGCCGGCAAATCCACACTGCTGAAAATGCTGGCAAACTGGATTGTTCCGGACAGCGGTAGCGTCATGATTGACGGGATCGACCTGAAGAACAGGACAGCTGTTGTCAGGAAGGTTGGCTTTATTCCGGAAGTGCCCAATCTTTTCGACTTCTTCTCCGTTGAATACAATCTCAAACTCTTCGCTGTCCTCTCCCGGACACCCTTGCTGCGGGTGGAAGAGATCCTGAACGAGTTCAATCTGCTGCCCTTTCGAAAAAGCAAGGTACAGGCACTGTCAAAAGGCTTGAAGCAAAGGGTAAACATCGGACGCGCACTGTTGGCGGATCCTCCGCTGCTCATTCTGGATGAGCCGACATCGGGTCTGGACTTCGAGATGACCAGAGAAATCTACCGGCTGATGAGCGCCATGCATGATGCCGGGAAAACCATTCTTTTTACTTCCCATCGGCCTGAAGAGATAAAAAACCTCGCGACGCGCATCATGGTGCTGCACGAAGGCAGCCTGATCTTCGACGGATCTCCGCAGGAATATTTTCAGTCCGAAATTCATGAAAAGCTGTACGCATGATGATGAGAAATATTCTGGTACTCGTATTCAACGATCTGGCCATCGCATTCAAGAACAAGACATTCTTTCTGATCCTGTTTATTCCACTGTTCGTATTTGTTTCCTTGAATCTGGTAGACCGGGCCGACTTAAACGCAAGCAAAGTCAAAATCGGTCTGCTTCAGCACTACGCTTATGCGCCCGAGATCACCCGGAGCGTTAACGCAGCCGAAAAATTCTTTGAAGTGACATGGGTTCAAGATGAGAAGGAGGGCATGCGTTTATTGAAGGAACACAAGATAGACGGGATTTTAACCAGGAATGAAAAGGCACCAGGCAGCCTTGCACTGCTGGTTCTAAAAAAAGGCTCTCTGCATACCATTGCGATCGTGCAGAATTTCTCTGCCTTGCAGAAGGTGGCGGAAGGAAGAGGCCCGGATTGGATCACCGACATCAAATCACTGCATCAGGGCGGCATTCAAAGAGAGACTTTGCCTACCTGGATCCTGATGTTGGTCCTGCTCATCGGATTTATTATTCTCCCGGCGCAAGTTGCCGAGGAAAAAGAAAAAAAACTGCTCCTTGCTCTTCTCCAGACTCCCATACACGAAGTCCAATGGCTGACTGCCAAATTGATCTTGGGAATTGTTCTGAGCATCACTGCCGTCTTGTTTCTTCATCTGCTGGGTAAATTCGGCCCGGTACACCTCTTCAGCTATATCGCTTTTATCATCGCAGGCAGTTATTGTTTCAGCGCCTACGGGATATTTCTGGGCTTTCTCTGCCACAATCAGGCAAGCGCCAGGACGCTGGGCGTTATCTTCTATTTGCCGCACCTGCTTCCTTCTGCGATGTCCGATATTTCGCAAAAGCTGACCGTTGTTGCACCTTTGCTGCCGTCCTACCAGTTGTACAAGCCTCTTCAATCCATACTGCTGGAAGACGGCAGCATGACGGACATGACTTTTGATTGGGTCTATTTATTTCTGTTGGGATCGTTGATGTTTTATTTTTCCTGCTTGTTGATGAAAAGACGCTGGCTGATGTGATTTTCGGCCGCCAATGCCCAGACGATCTCGTCGCGCCGCAGGGATTGCTTGCAGCACAAGGGTTCTTGTTGCCACAGGGGGTGGCCACGGCAGCACCGCTCATGGCGCCAGCCAGCGCGCCGGAAGAAAGCAAGGTTTTGGCGATGTGATTGAGATTCGTGGTGTTTCTCCTGGAAAGTGGGCAAGGCCGAAATGGCGGATGCAAACTTCAGTCGCGGCAGTAGGCATCAGCTTGCATCATGGAGAAGGTTACCGATGTTTGCCTGGCTGATTTCGTCACGTTTCGCCTGTGCTATGCTTCAATGCACCGTTCCCACTGATTTTCTCCGATGCGATTCCTGCAATTTCTGTTGTTGTTGCTCCCGACGCTGGCCTGGGCGGGCGAAGCGGAGGATTTCATGGCTGCGCGCGCGGCGTTTGCTGCCGGCCAGGTGGACAAATTAAATGTGATGGCGCAGCGCCTGCAGAATTCTCCGTTCGAGCCTTACGTTACCTATTACCAGTTGCGCATGCGTTGGGATGAGCCGGACAGTACGCCGATCCGCGCATTTTTTGCGCGTGTGGAAGATACGCCGGTGATCGATCAGTTCCGGGGCGAATGGTTGAAACAGATGGCCAAACAGCAACGCTGGGAGGAGTTCGTGGCGGAATATCCAAACCTGGTCGAGGCCGATGCCGAGCTGACGTGTTATGCCTTGCAGTGGCAGCGCAAGGAGAATGAGGGCAAGGCGTTACTTGGCGCGCGCGCTTTGTGGTTCACCGATGCAGTGCAGACTGACCATTGCATGCCCTTGTTCGAGGCGGCCATCCTGCGTGGCTTCATCACCGCGCACGCTGTGCAGCGGCGCATGCAGCTATTTCTCGAATCCGGCAAGACTTCCCAGGCCAGGAAACTCAATCACCAACTGCCCGAGGCGGAGCGGTGGCCGGTTGCCGAGCTGGATGCGGCGGCCCGCAATCCGCAGCAGTATTTGCACAAAACTTCTTTCGTGTCAGCTTCGAATGGTCGCCGTGCTGTGGCGCTGTTTGCTTTGCAGCGATTGGCGCGGCGCTCGGTCAATCTGGCGTATGTCGAATGGCAACGCATCGTCGGAAATTTTGTGGAAGGCGACAGGCTGTATGCTTTTGCCGCGCTGGGTTACGCGGCGGCGCTGGAACATGATGAGCGGGCGCTAGGCTGGTATGAAGCGGCGGGCGATGTCGAGCTGAACGAGAAGCAGTTGGCGTGGCGAGTGCGCGCCGCCCTGCGTGCAGAAAACTGGCACGAGGTCGGTGTCAGTATCGATGCGATGTCGCCGCAACAACAGAACGAAGCGGCATGGCGCTACTGGAAAGCGCGTGCGTTGCAGGCACTGGGGCATGCTGAAGAGGCGCAAGCTCTGCTCGTTTCACTCAGTCACGAGTATCACTATTACGGCCAATTGGCGGCGGAAGAATTGGGCGCGGCAGCCGGCGCGGGCATGGCGGTGCTGAAATTCGAACCGACCACACAGGAGACCGAGGCGATGCAGGTGCGACCAGAGGTGCAGCGCACCGTGCTGCTCTATCGACTGGGATTACGCGTTGAAGCGGAGAAGGAATGGGATTGGGCGCTGCATGGACTGGATGACCGTGAATTGCTGGTAGCCGCCGCAGTGGCGCAGCGTAACGAGATGTATGACCGCTCGATCAATGCCGCCATGCGCACCGTCGAACTGCATGATTTCAATCTGCGTTATCCCGCGCCTTACCGCGAGGCATTGCAGTTGTCGCTGCAGGAAAATAATCTGGAAGAGGCGTGGGTGTATGGCCTGATGCGCCAGGAAAGCCGGTTCGTGACCCATGCGAAATCGGAAGCCGGCGCGGCGGGGTTGATGCAGGTGATGCCGGAAACGGCGCACTGGGCAGCGCGGCGTCTCGGTTTGAAAGGCTACCGCAAAGGCATGATCCACCAGCTCGATATGAATCTGCGGCTGGGCACGTATTACATGAAGAACGTATACAGCCGCTTTGACGACAGCCCGGTGCTGGCCTCCGCCGCCTACAATGCGGGACCGACCCGCGCGCGCAAATGGCGCGCCAACCGTCCGCTGGAAGGCGCGATCTACGTCGAGACCATTCCCTTCGACGAGACGCGCGACTATGTGCGGAAAGTGATGAGCAACACCCTCTATTACTCGAAACTGTTCGGCCACACCAGCGAATCGCTGAAACAGCGCTTGGGGGTGATCGACAGCAAAGTGCCTACTGTGTCTGCCGATGAAAGATAAGGATCTGCAATTCTATTGCGTTGGCGGCGCGGTGCGCGACCGCCTGCTCGGTCTGCCGGTGCAGGACCACGACTGGGTAGTGGTCGGCAGCACCCCGGAGCAGATGGCGGCGCGCGGCTTCAAACCGGTCGGCAGCGACTTCCCGGTGTTCCTGCATCCCGTTACGCACGAGGAATACGCGCTGGCGCGCACCGAGCGCAAAACGGCGGCAGGCTATAAAGGATTCAACGTTTATGCCTCCCCCGATGTCACGCTGGAACAAGACCTGCTGCGGCGCGACTTCACCATCAATGCCATCGCGCAGGATACGGATGGCAAGATCATCGATCCCCACGGCGGACGGCGCGATCTGCAAGCGGGCGTGTTGCGCCATGTCAGCGATGCCTTTGCCGAAGACCCGGTGCGCATTCTGCGCGGTGCGCGCTTTGCGGCTCGTTTTGGATTCAGCATCGCACCCGAGACGCTGGTGTTGATGCGCACGATGGTGGCGAACGGCGAGGTGGATGCGCTGGTGGCTGAGCGCGTGTGGCAGGAGCTGGCGCGCGGGCTGATGGAAAAACATCCGTCACGTTTCTTCACCACGCTGCGCGAGTGCGGCGCGCTGCAAAAGATATTACCGGAAGTGGAGGCGTTATTCGGTGTACCGCAGACCGCAAAATATCATCCCGAGATCGATTGCGGCATCCACGTGCTGCTGGTGCTGGATGACGCTGCGCAACATGAACGCGCGCTGGAAGTGCGCTTCGCCGCGCTGGGACACGACCTCGGCAAAGGCAACACACCCGCCGACATTCTGCCGCGCCACATCGGCCACGAGATGCGTAGCGTCGATCTGCTGAAGGGCTTGTGTGCGCGCTTGCGCGTGCCCGCCGAGTGCCGCGATCTGGCGCTGCTGGTGGCGAAACAACACGGCAACATCCATCGCGCCAAGGAGCTGCGTGCAGACACCATCGTCAAGCTGTTCGACCGTTGCGACCTGTGGCGCAAACCGGAACGCTTCAACCGCATCCTGCAAACCTGCGAATCCGACGCACGCGGCCGCACTGGACACGAGAATGATGCCTATCCGCAAACCGCTTACCTGTTGGCGTGTGCACAAGCCGCGCAGGCGGTGAACGCGGGCGACATCGCGCGCGCCTGTCCCGACAGGAACTTGATTGCCGACAAAGTACGCGAGGCGCGCATCGTGGCGGTGGAGAATATCATCGGCCATCAAGGAATACCCAGGGGCTGTTAGCGAGCGCAAGCCTGCTATCCCCATGATGGCTGGCAGGAACTGCCAAACGACAGGTGTAGTGTGAAACCCTCCGATGGGCCGTGCCGGCGCCGGGTTGACTTATTGAAGCGCTTAAATACTTGGAGCATAATTCGCACCGCTGTCACAATTCAATTAACGAGACCCATAAAATGAATCAACGAATTTTGCTGTCGACTATTGTAGTTGCTGGTGTATTACTCTTTTCGGGCTATGGCAATGCCCAATCCCAGGCACAGAAAAAGAGTGGTTCCTTGGTGGAGCAGCCATCGCAAATGCAACTCTCCAACAAGACAAACCGGACGATCTCCTTCAACGGCATTCCCCTTGGCAAGCCGGGAGTCAAGAAGGCCTTGCAGAAAATGTGTATGGGGAAGAAATTCAACTCCATAGGTGACAGATGCTCCTTCACCGATAAAAGAAGCGTGATATTGCTTGATTACGAAACCCTGGTTGGCGCTATTGCATTGGTTACCTTGAGTAGCGACGAAGCGCTCATCAAGGTCGTGATAGACGGATCCACGCAGGAAATGCAAGTGCTTGCCAAAGCCCTGGAGAAAAAATACGGGAAGCCACTGAAGAAAAATGCGGTCGTAAAAAAAGAGATAGGTACCCAAGTCGACAAGGGTACTTTTGTATTAAAAGAAGCGGAAGGAGCGCAACTTGATAAAGAGATTAATATCTGGTCGGATGACCAGGGTTCTCGCATAACTGTCGAGTCTATTTATTCGGATTACGATAAAGGAGGGGTTGCCATCGAATCCTCTTCTTCGGTTGCTGCACAAGATACCGCTGCAAAGAAGGCAAAAGAGCCCGGAAAATAGAACCCGTGAGGTGGCTTGACTGATGAATCTATATTGTTAAGGATACGCTGATTAAGTCTGTCATCGCGAGCCCCGCAGTCAGGTTTACTTCCCGTCCAGATACTCCGCATCACTGAAATTCAATACCGCTTCCGGCTGGAATACGGTGAAGGCGGTGATCAGCATGCCGGTCATGAAGGCTTCGGTGAACAGGATGATGGGTGCCAGCATCAGATAGTGATGCGCTATCTCGGGCCATGTGTAATGGCTCAGTGCCAGCAGGGTCAGCGTGGTACCCATCACATTCAGCACGATGCCGAGTCCGGCGCAGACGAAGCCGTTCCACAGCACGAAGAAAAACAGATTCTTGGGCAGATAGTGCTGACTGAAACGCAGCAGCCATTCGCTGAACAGCACCGGGATGGCGATCATCAGCAGACCGTTGAGGCCGAGTGCGATCCAGTCCAGCTCCATCCTGAACCAGGTGGCGGCCATCACCAGAGTGATTGACGCGGCGGCCACTTGCCAGCCGAACAGTAGTACGAACAGGGTCGCACCCAGAATGTGGAAATTAAAGCCGGGACGGATGCCCGCGTTGAATTGCCAGAAGATGAAAGCGCCGAAGGTGAGTCCGACCAGCGCATTGACCATCTGGCGATTGGCCAGCACCTTGCGCCACGGTGCAGCACGGAGTGCGCGGTACACAAAATAAACAAAGCCCAGATTGGCCAGCCACAGCCAATCATTACCAATCAGGGCGGCGGGCAGGTTCACGGCAAGGTGTAGGGCAGGGGTTCGAATTCCAGGCGCGTCCCGGTGAGTGTTTTTAGATGCACCGGGAAGTCGAGTGCGATCTCGGTCTGCACCACGGCCAGCAGCTCAAAGCCGCCATGCGCGGCGCGGGCGGCCTGCACCACCTTGCCGCATGCCTGATCGGCCTGGTTTGCACTGAACAGTTCGTCACCCGCCTGAATTGCCTCGTCGGTCATCACCCGCGCCAGATACATGCGCCGCTTCGGCTTGCCGAGGTAGTGCATGCGTGCCACCACTTCCTGCCCCGGATAGCAGCCCTTCTTGAAATTAACGCCGCCGATCACCTCGAAATTCACCATCTGCGGCACGAAGGCTTCCTGCGTCGCGGGCAGGATGAAGGGGATACCCGCGCGGATGTCGAGCCAGTCCCAGCAGTTCGCGCCCGCTGCCGTCGCCGCTGGTTGCAGCGCTTGCCACAGTGCCCGCGCCCGCTCGACGCTGGTGGCGATCTGGTAGCGTTGCGCGCTGCGGCACAGGATCGCCGCCTCGTCCGATTGCGTTACCTCCCACGGCTGTTGCGGCAACACGGGGAAGTGCGCTTGCAGCAAGGTGGCCGCAGCTTTCCCCGCAACTCCAAGACAAACCGTATCGTTGCTCGCATCCGTGATCTTCACCTTGGCGCGCAGCACATACATCGAAAGCCTCTTGCGGATTGGCTCGGCCAGCGCAAGCGGCAATTGCAGCAGATAGTCTCCACCGCCTTCACGCCAGATCAGAAAGCTCGCCAGCATGCGTCCCTTGGCATTATTGAAACTGGAAAGCTGGGCGCGGCTGGCCGTAACTTCACGGATGTTGTTGCTCAACAGATTCTGCAAAAAAGATTCGGCGTCCTCGCCGCTGACCCGCAGAACACCGAAATGCGACAAATCGCATAGCACCGTGCCTTCCTGTGTCGCTGCCCGTTCTGCCGCGGCATTGCCGAAATGCTGCACCACGCCGTCTGTGATGTGCGCGCCCCGTGTGGTAAGAAAGTTTCGCCAGTCCTGGTTCATCGTTGTGATCCTTGAGTTGTAAGCCGGCCAATGTTACCGCGAAGCGGCACCTTTCGGCTAAACTCTCGCCGCATGAAATCCCTGTTCGCTATGCTGTTATGTCTGTTGCTCGCCGGCTGCGATGGCGCGCTGTGGAACAACCCCTACCCGGCGGCGGATCAGGGCAAGGACATCCTCTACACAGCGTTCACCGAACGTCCCAAACACCTTGATCCGGCGCAAGCCTACAGCGAGAACGAGTACGAGTTCCTGGCGCATATCTACGTGCCGCCGTTGCAATATCATTATCTGAAACGTCCCTATCAACTGGTGCCGCTGGCGGCCAGCGCGATGCCGCAGGTGAGTTATCTGGATGAGCGCCGTCGCCCGTTGTCATCCGATGCCAGGCCCGAGCGTATCGCCTACAGCGTGTATGAAATTCGCATCAAGTCCAACATGCGTTACCAGCCGCATCCGGCACTGCGGGCGGACAATCTACGCTTGGCGGAGAAAGACCTGGCCGGCATTCACAGCCTGAAAGACTTCACCCGCACCGGCACACGCAGCGTGACCGCGGCGGACTATGTGCATCAGATCAAGCGTCTGGTGCATCCGCAATTGCACACCCCGATCGCCGGTGTGATGTCGGAATACATCGTCGGCCTCAAGGAATATGCCGCCGTATTACTGGCGGCGGCCAAAGCGCATCCGCAGGATTTTCTCGATCTTGATGCGTATCCGCTGCAAGGCGTCGAAGTGGTGAATGACATCACCTATCGCATCACCATCCACGGCAAGTATCCACAGTTCGCATACTGGTTGGCGATGCCGTTCTTCGCGCCGATGCCGCCCGAGGCCGAGCGTTTCTACGCGCAACCCGGGATGCAGGAGCGCAACCTCACCCTCGACTGGTGGCCGTTGGGCAGCGGGCCGTATTATTTGGCTGAGAACGATCCCAATCAGCGCATGGTGCTGACGAAGAATCCATATTACGACAGTGAGGCTTATCCGGCGGAAGGCGAGGCGGGCGATGCCGAGGCGGGGTTGCTGCGTGATGCGGGCAAGCCGCTGCCGCTGATCGAGCGCATCGTGTTCTCGCTGGAAAAGGAAACCATTCCCTACTGGAATAAATTCCTGCAGGGCTATTACGATGCCTCCGGCATCAGCTCCGACAGTTTCGATCAGGCGGTGCAGGTCAGCGTGGGCGGCGAGGCGGCCGTGAGCGAAGCGATGAAAGCACAGGGCATCACTCTCGCCACTTCGGTTTCGACCTCGACCCTATACACCGGCTTCAACTGGCTGGATACAACAGTCGGAGGCAACGGTGAACGGGCAAGAAAGCTGCGCCGCGCCATCGCCATCGCGGTGGACTTTGAGGAGTTCATCTCCATCTTTGCCAACGGGCGCGGCATCGCGGCGCAGTCGCCGATTCCACCCGGCATTTTCGGCTATCGCGACGGTTGCGCGGGCATCAATTCCTATGTGTACGATTGTGTGCAGGACAAACCGGTGCGCAAGCCGATTGCTGTGGCGCAACGCCTGCTCGCCGAGGCGGGCTATCCGAATGGCGTGGAGGCACAGAGCGGACAACCGCTGGTGATCCATCTCGACACCACCTCCAGCGGCGTGGGCAGCAAATCGCGCCTCGACTGGCTGCGCAAGCAATTCGATAAGATTAACGTGCAACTCGATGTGCGCAGCACCGACTACAACCGCTTCCAGGACAAGATCCGGCGCGGTGACACACAGATGTTCTACTTCGGCTGGAACGCCGATTATCCCGACCCGGAAAATTTCTTTTTCCTGCTGCACGGTGCGCAGGGCAAGGTACAGCACGGCGGCGAGAACGCGGCGAACTACAGCAACCCGGAATACGACCGACTGTTCGAGCGCATGAAAAATATGGAGAGCAGTCCGGCACGGCAGGTCATCATCGACCACATGCTGGAAATTCTGCGCCGCGATTCACCCTGGCTGTGGGGTTACCATCCCAAAAATTACGTGTTGCAACATGGCTGGCTGCGCAACGTCAAACCCAACATCATGGCGAATAACCGCCTCAAATACTGGCGCGTGGATAGCGCGCAGCGCGACAAGCTGCGCCGCGTCTGGAACCAGCCGGTGCGCTGGCCGCTGTGGCTGGGGGCGATTGTCATGCTGCTATTTGGCGGGTGGCTGTGGCGTGTATTGCGGCAGCGTGAGGAAAGAAAGTGATCTGACTCAGGTGGTGACCTACAAGGAAGGGATATTCCGCCGACTGGCGCAGCATCACGGCCTGCCTACTTGCGGGTGCATCGCGCGAATGCTTTTCTATCAAATCGAATCATCAATAAGGGTAAAGATAGCCATCTGGGTCGAGGCTCCTAGAGTGGGGTGCGGGTCGCCGATGTCGCTGAAGGCAACGGAATAGCCATTGCGTGCGGCAACGCCGCTTGCCCAGTGGCGGAACTTTGGGCGGTCCCATTCGAAGCAATGACCGGTATGGCGGAATTGGCCCGGGGCCATGCCATACATTGTGTTGTATTCATGGTTTGGTGTCGTGACCAATACGGTTCTTGGCCGGTAGCAGCTGAACACTGCACGTTCAACACGACTGAGGTATCCGGGGGCGATATGCTCGATAGTCTCCAGTAAAATGGCAGCGTCGAATCCCTTCAGGGCGGAGTCCGGTTCGGTGAACGAAGCATGCATCACCTCGACACGCCCCGGCGGTGAGAACGGGTCCAGACCCAACAAACAACGCGTCATCTGCAAAACGGAATCTGAAATATCGATGCCGACGATACGGCTGAATTGTACCTGTGCCGCCAGTCTGACTATCAGCTCACCCTCGCCGCAGCCGAGGTCGAGCACACTTTTGGCTTGTGCATCCAGCAGCGCGCCGATCACGGCGGCAATGCGCATTTCATGCAAAGCGGTCGCGCTGCCGCTGATACCGGGGTGTTCTTTCGACTCTCCATCCATTTTTGTTCCCAGCCCCTTCACTGTGCGACGAAGCGCGTCACTTTCCCGCTGCAGGTGAGCGACAGGGTGTGCATGAAATAGGCGATGACGCCAACTTTTCAGGAAAGAGGATCGGCCATGATTCTTCCGAACCGGCCAGCAAGCCCAAACCGTTCACAGAAGGTTTTTTACAGGGAATCGCATCAACTGCCAGCGCAACGGTAGCCGTTGCCGGAGGAAAATACACTTTGAACTCACAGTGAAGATGACCCTCTGATTCGTGGCGAAAGAATATCGCCATTTCCCTTTGACTATTGGCTGTCTCGTAGGTTGACGAGAAAAGTGCCTTGATGTGTTCCGATGCTTCTCCCGCCAACATGGCGTCGCCAAGATTACTTGTGAACCAGGTGTTCATCGATTTCCCAGCGCCCAACGTTTAACCCAGATAATCCGCCACCCTTGTTAGCCCGATTTATCGGGCCCACAATTTTGATTCTCAAGCCGAAGCGACATCCCGAAAACGACCCAGCCCGCAATCGCGGGCCGGGTCGTTTTACGCGTAACGTGCCGGTTGTTATTGAGCTGCACCCCGCTGGAACGCCACCACCCCTGAGACAATATTGGTGCCGTGTTGCAAACCATACGTCATTGCTGCCCCAATCGCCCCATCCCCGGTGAATTTGCCTATCACCGCTCCGCCAAGCCCGGCTCCACAAGTGCCGGCACAGGTCACCGCCAAATGCGAGGTGCTGCTGGCCACTTCCTGGCTGGACGCGAAGAACACCGTTTTTTGGATGATGGGAACATTGGTGCCGACAGCATCCAAAGTTGCAACATTCACGGTCGCGTTCACCCCCAGGTTCACGGTACTCGCCGTAAAGTCGGCGGTGAGCGTGGCCGAATTCAACGTGCCAACATTACCCAGATTATCCGTCGGCAAAGTGCCTCCCGCATTGGTGTAGGTATATGTTCCCACCACGGGCAAGGTCGTCGGTACCGTTGTTGCCGACTCGGCGATCCAGTGCATGCTGCCTGTCTGCGCCACAGGAATGACGGTGCCGGTTACACGATCCGTAGCATTGAACGTCCCACCATCCCAGCGACCCCAACTGATGCCGCTCACCGCATCCGACCCCTGATTGGCTAACGTGCTGGTATTTTGAGAGAGTGTCATCGAGCTGCCACCGCCGTTGTTGCCGACATCCATAAAATCGAACTGCGTCAGATTTCCAGTCAAACCAGGCACGTCCTGCGTGACTCGTGATGCGTTGTTGGCATAGAAGCCAAACATTGGCCGCGGTATGGCCGCGAAAGGGTCGTAGAACGATGTCGCGACATAACGGTGCGAAGTATTGACGGCTTGAGTTGATCCGGTAAAGGCCGCCACACCACTGATGTTTTCATATGTCGGTGACGCCGTATTCAACAGACCATTCAGGTCAAAGCTCATAATGGCACCGTCCAACCCGGCTCCAGTGAGCTGACCATTGACACTGGCATTGAGGTAATCCACTGTTGTCGCACCGCCATCCACCGACACCGTGAGCAAACCGGAATCCCCGCCACCATAGTTGCCAGCCCTAAATCCGGCACTGCTCATTCCATTACCTTGGCCCAGAGGCGCCTCATCGCCGGCTGCTGTATAGACCTGCCAGGTATGCTCGACCGGTGTCGCAGCCGTATCGAAGACGCTGAAGTCCAGGTTGATGCCTACCGCCTGCTTGTTGAAATCAAGCGTCAGCACTGTCGTGCCGGTCACCGTTCCTGGCACCCCGTTGAAGTTGCTCACCTGTCCGGCATCGAAAGCGTAAGTCGCTGTGCCGGTCAGGGCCTGTGGCAGGAACAGCGGGCCGGCTTCCGGACCAGTGATCCAGTAGCTCGGCGGCATTGTTCCGGCAGTGAAGGTGGATGAGTAGGATTGCGCATACGTTCCTGCTTCCCACGTTCCATAGTAGATGCCACTGGTCGCGACCTGCCCCGTGGGCGTGGTAGTGCACGTCGTGCAGGTGATTGTTGTCTGGTTGCTGAACCCGGCACCACTCGATCCGAATGCAGTGAGCAGATTGCCGGTGGTCGTGTAAGAAGAAGCGCTCTGAATAAAACCACCATTACCCTCCCCCGTTGTTGCCACCTCGATATACCCGGTCGGCACGGTCGCCCCGTCGTCTGCCACAGCCAGATTGGTGTTGCCGGTGAAATTCCGCGTCAGCGCGACAATACCCGACACATTCCCTCCCCCGGCCTGCGCGTCGTTCCACAACTCGTATCCAGCGATGATGCCGGTCAGGTTCTGCCCGGTAAAGCTGGCACTCAAGTTGCCTGAGCAAGTCGGGCAAGTCGTCGGCGCGATTCTCAGGCCATAGGTCACCACCGGATTAGCTTGCAGCGCTCCCATAGCCAACGAGATGGGTTGGTTGGTGATGCTCGCGCCCCAGTTCTCGTTGCCGGGCATGGTCAGATCCAATGTCGCACTCACCAGCATGTTGACGAAATTCGCCGTGACCGTGGCGCCGGTCACTACACCGGTCAATCCCGAGTTACGGCTCGTCGGTGCGGTTGCACCATCCAACTGATAAGTGAACGTACTGGCCATCGCGCCATTCAAGGATGTCGTGCCCTGGTACGCCGCATCCAGATAGCCGGACGGCCCGTACATCCAGGCACTCGGTGCACTTTTCATGCCGCCCAGCGAGGCAGACCATGAGTTGGATTCGCCGGTATATCCACTCCAGGCCCCATATTGAATGCCGGTCGCCGCAAAACCTGGGGCATTGGCACTGGTCGCCCCGCCGCCGCTCAGGCTGGAGGTGCCTACCCAGTTGCCCCCCCCTCCGATATCGCGCATGGTTATCGATTGCAGGGCGCCATTCGCCGAAGTCCCGTCGACAACATAGAACAGATCCGCCGGACTTGCCAAACCATCGAACCACGCGCCTGAACCGGCAACTTGCACCGCCACATGGTTCGGAACATAGGCCGTGAAGGGCGAAACCGTCGGCGGTGTGTCGGTATAGAACGCCGCCACCCCTTGGATGATGTCGCTCACCAACGAATCCGCAACTGCGGTTGGCCAGACTTTGTAGGCAAGGGTTGCGCTCGATGCCGTGGCACCCGCAAAACCGCCGGTCAGCCAACCGAGATAGACGCCGGAACATCCGGTACCCGTACAGCTCACCATCGGCGCATTATTAAATTCGATGGTTCCTTCGAACGACGAAGTACCGACAACGATCGGTATGGCCGGGTTTGCGATGGTCAGACCCTGATTGGCGATGGTGAACGCGACGCTGGCATCGACGGTCTGGCTGGTGAAGTTCGCGAACAGGGTCGCAACCGGCAGCGTCCCGACATTGCCGAACGAGTCGGTCGGCAATGTGGCGCCCGCCTGGGTATAGCTGGTCGTGCCGATCAGCGTCTGCACGTATTCCCATGGCTCTGCCCTGACCATAAACCAGTACGAACTGGTCACGCCCAGATCATTCACTATCGTGGGCAAACTAATATTGTTATCGACAACAGTCATCTGCCCGCCGGTCCAGCGACCGATGGCAACGTCGCCAACCGTGTAATGGTCTGATGCTATACCACCGCTATAAGTCACCATCGCATCGGGGTAATGATTGGCTGACGACGATGTCCCGCTCACGAAACGTTCGTTGTAGTCCACGTGCAGCGACCTGACCAGGTTACCCGTTCCGTCCAGGATGAAGTTGGTCTCCGGCAAGGCAAACTGTCCACCATCATTAAATCGGCCTCTTTCCCATCCCGGCCCAGTGCTGCCCAGGAGCATGTGTCCAAATGAACTCCATGTGCCTGCGGCAGGATTTGTCGGGCCGGTCGGCGGAGTAGCGGTATCGAAGGCAACCAATCCCTGCACAAGGTCAGTGACAGGTGATCCGATGGTCACGGTTGGCCAGAGGTCATAGCCCAAGCCCGCACTCGCTGCGCCAGCGCCGGCGAAACTGCCACCGACATCTGCACTGTACCCCCCAGCCACATTTGCCGCGCAGGTTCCGGTGCAACTGACCGTCGGGATAATATCGCCGCCAAATCCGCCATAGCCCGCACCGGATACCACGCTGTTGATCTGCATGCCATTGGCAGTGATGTCATAGGTTCCCGCCATGCTGCTTGCGGCAGGCATCGTCAAATTGATCGCTGCATTCACCAACTGGCTGGTGAAATCGGCAACCAGGGATGCGGAAATCAAATTCCCCACATTCCCTGCCGTATCAAACGGCGCTGTCGCACCTGCGAGGTTATAACTGGTCGTGCCCACCAACGACTGGACGTAACCCGATGTCGGAGTCAACAGCACTGCCCACAGACTGTTGGCGGGGGTCAGCGAGAACGGCGCAACCGGTGTGGTTGCAAGATCCGTCACGGTCACCGTCGCGCCAACCCAGCGCCCACCGTAAATGCTGTTATCTGCCAGCATGAAGGTATCGGCATCAGTGCCGCCACTCCACTTGACATCTGCGTTCGCGATCGAGGTAATGGCTGTTGATTGAACCGGCCGAATCTCGAATGACGTGTTACGCATTTCCACCAGACTGCCGTTGCCATCCAGCACGAATTGGGTGTTGGGCTGTGGCACACTGAAATTTTCATTCGCGAGGTTATAACCACTTGGCGTCCCCGGTGCTGGCATCGACATATGGCCGGTGAAGTTATTGCTCGCCACAGCCGGGTTGTTGTAAGCCGCGATCGGTGCATTGGTCGCCACCGTGCCAGCATTGGTCGTGACTACTGCCCATTGGTCGCTGGTCGTGGTCAATGCGTTGCTGGCAGCCGTGGCAGCGGTGCTGGCATTGTTTGCTTGTGTTTGTGCCGTCGTTGCCGCAGTCGCAGCAGCATTGGCTGCGTTGGCAGCCGCCGTCACCGCCGCGCTGCCTGTCGATTGAGCGGCTTGTGCATTGGTTAATTGCGTGGTTATTGCGGTTTGTTCAGCTATTGCTTCAGCCCGCTTTGCTTGCGCAATGGCGAGTTGTTCCTGGGCGATTACCAGTTGTGCCTGCGCTCCGGTCAGATTGCCCGCCGCCTGCAATGTGGCCGCTTGAGTCGCTGCTGTTTGTGCGGCAGTCGCTGCTGTTTGTGCTGCAGTAGCCGCTGCTTGTGCGGCGCTCAACGACGAGGCCGCCGCAGTCTGCGCTGCAGTGATGGATGTGTTCTGTGAAGCCACTGTGCCGACTGTGTTATTGGCCGTTGTCAGATTGTTGTTAGCACTCGTTAGCGAGGCACCCGCCGCAGTTTTTGCTGTACTCAATGCTGTGTTTTGCGTGGTCACCGCTGTCGCGTTGGTTTGCACAGTAGTATTGGCAGATTGAGCCGCAGTTTTGGCTGATTGCACCAGGGTGTTGGCTGGTGTTGCGGTGGAATCCGCAAAAGTTCCATTCGCCGTCAACGCAGTCTGTGCTGCAGCTGCCAGATTGGCCGCATCAGTCGCTGCAGTTTGTGCGGCGCTGGCTTTGGCTGCAGCCAGCGTGGCATCGGCGGGTGTCAGCGCAATGGCATTGTTCACGGCCAACGTCGCGCCCGTTGAGCTCGAGCCTATCGCGGTGGATGCGCTTCCGATGGCCGTAGTCGCGGTTGTCGTATCTACAGGGGCAATTGCCTGCAGCGTGGTGTTGGCGTTGGTTGCGGCGACCTTGGCTGCATTCGCCGCATTCGCTGCGACCTGTGCCGCATCTGCCGCTGTCTTGGCCTGTACGGAATAAATACCGTCCTGCACCGATACCGTCGTACCGCCTGACGTCACTGTTTGTTCGGTGGCGTTCAAGGTCAACCCACCACTTTTCGCTATCACCGCAAGTTCTGTTTTAGGGGCGACTGTTGTCGTAATTGCTGCATCAGTTTTACTTTCGGTCGCTGCAGTTGTTGTGACCGTAGTGGTGATGTTTTTAGCCAACTTGGTGTTATCAACCACCGCTGTGTCACGAATCGGCTCTGCAGCGCCGGAGGATTTTTCGTCTTGTGCCTCCGAGGCAGACTGCTGCTTCTGACTGGCACCTTCCGGTTTGCCGTTTTCTTTACGTTCCTCTTTTTTGCTTTCCTTGATTGTCTTGGTTGGCGCAGTCGCGACGGTAAATATGGATGTGTTAATCGGCTGCAACTGGGGCGGCTGGTTCAAGCCACCCGCAAAACCCATTTGGTTGGGTAGCACATTGATGGTGCCTTTGTTGGTGGTGAGCGAGGTCTCGCCAATATTTACCTTGCTGTACGCACCTGCCTGGGCGCCGGGCGTGGGCGTTGGCAGGTAGACGGTTTCATGGTCGGTGCCGCGCACGCCGATGGTTGCTGCCGGCGTAGTAATTCGATAGTCCTGTCTGTTGATTCGACCGATCAGACCAGTAACGGCGCGGAAGCCGCCCCTGAATAAGGAGAAAAAGCTGCTTTCCGGCTTTCCTGCCTGACCCGTGAATTTGAAACTGTCAAATTTAAGCTGCGTGTCCGGACGCACGGCAATAAAGCCGCCGTCCTGCATCCTGATTTGTGCCGAGGAACTTTGCTTCGTGCTGACGGTGTCGCCTTCGTTGATTGCTTCGCCTTTTTGCAGAGTGTGCGTTGCTCCTCTTGCGGTGGTGAGACTGACTTGGCCGTTTACAAATTGCACGTAGCCAGCCGTTGCCCCCAAAGTTGCGTCAACGTGCAACATCAACGTCACTAAACCAGAAAGTGCTAAAAGTAGTTTGCTGTTTTTCATGGCACACCTCACACTCGTAAAATTTATTGTCTATTTGAAGTCTCGACGAATCATCACAGAAATGTCGGTTCGGTCGTAACTATAAATTGGGATATTGGATCTGTTGCGAGACACCGTCAGTTGCGGTCGTGCTGTCCATATCTTGTTCAAATGCCAATTCGCGCCCGCATTCAAATCCCATGCAGTATCACTGCGCGTGGCCAGGAATGCGAGATTCTCTTTGTTGTATTTTCCCCGCTGCACTCCAATCCCGGCCAGGAAATCCCAAGTTTCATTCAAGGTGATCTGGCTGCCGGCGCGCAAACCGAACATTGTCTTGTCACCGTCCGGCCGCCCGCCACTCGGATTGACAGGACTTACTGGAGCAACCGCAACTTCACGCCCCCCAAACAAACTGCCATACACCACTGATTTGCCATTGGCGAGGACGTGCAGCCAACTTTCACCGATCAAGGCCAGGTTATAGTCCTGCACTTTCATGCCGCTCGTGACAAAGCGGTTTTGTGTAAATTGGCCAAATAGCGTCGATTGATCGCTCGGACTGACCTGATGTTGCCAATCGGCAGTAATACCGCTGGTATAGCGATAAGGCTCGGGCTCATAGCCCACGCCAAAACGGTACTGGCTGGCAATGAGACCCACTCTGAATACTTCGGCATCACGGTTGTAGGACATTCCCGCATTGGTCGACAGATCGACGAGGTTGAACTGGTGGTGCCCAGGATGACTGCGCGACCGGAAATCGGCGCCTGCGTACACGCCAAATGCAGAAGAGAGCAGGTGATTCACCGCGCCCCCACCTGCCAGACCGCCGTAGTAAGAAGACGTTTTCAGGCTGGACTGATCAAGGGTGAACACCAGATCGCCAAATGCATCGCCAAATGCAGGGACAGGGATTTGTGCCTGACTTGTCGCGCCGTTGACATTGCTGTCGCGTCCCATTGATGCTTCAAGGTAAGCCGTAAAGCGAGTTTTTTCCGCTTCATCATGGGCGCGGATGGTATCCAGATATTTTTGAATCGTGACGCGAGCCGCTTCGGGCGGATCCTGCTTCATCACCATTTCAAACTCGGTCTTGGCACGCGCCAGATCGCCCAATTGATAATAAGCGCGGGCCATATCCAGACGCGCACCGGCAAAATTCGGATCCACTGCCAACACCCGTTCAAAGGCGAGTGTTGCCTTGTCCGGTTTGCCGCTATCCAGTGCGGCAATGCCGAGCAGGTAGTCGAAACGTACTTCGCCGGAGCGCTCGAACTCAAAGGGTTGCAGCAAGGCATAAGCATCGGCGGGCTTGCCGCTTTTAAGCAGGGCATCGGCATCGAGCAGCAGTTTTTCACGTGCCCCAATTCCGGCTGGTTGCGAAGCACCGTACTTGCCAGCGGCGGTT
>Ga0210050_1001694_pt1 | contig 22757 bp, 30 predicted proteins | sample CryGey132114_all_FD_185463 | JGI IMG/M metagenome (GOLD analysis project Ga0210050, IMG submission 185463) | Groundwater microbial communities from aquifer - Crystal Geyser CG22_combo_CG10-13_8/21/14_all (SPAdes) (version 2) | ecosystem: Environmental > Aquatic > Deep subsurface > Groundwater ... | reverse complement strand
ACAATTCGTCAATTAATCAAAAAAGGAAGAGAAAAAATTAAAAAGCCAGGAAAGAGGCCGGCTTTGACATTTGGTTTTAATGTTTTGGAAAATAGACCGAAATTTTATCCCTCTTCATTTAAAAGGGGAGTTTGTTTGAAAGTTTTTACCGTTACTCCAAAAAAACCAAATTCAGCTTTAAGAAAAGTAGCTCGAGTAAAATTAACTAATGGAATGGAAGTCACTGCCTATATTCCTGGCGAAGGCCATAATTTGCAAGAGCACTCCATAGTTTTAATTAGGGGAGGAAGGGTTAAGGATTTGCCAGGAGTGAGATACCACATAGTGAGAGGAATACTTGATACGGCTGGAGTGGAGAAGAGAAAACAAGAAAGGTCAAAATACGGAGTAAAACGTGAAAAGTAATCATGGGTGGTAAAAAGAAAACCAAACAAGTCATTTCGCCTGACACTGTTTACAATAATGTTACAGTGGCAAAGTTTATTAATCAGGTGATGAGACGAGGAAAAAAAGAAAAAGCCAGAAAAATTATTTATAAGGCCTTTGATATTATTAAAGAAAAAACAAAAAAGGAACCTTTGGAAGTTTTTGATTTAGCTTTAAAAAATGTTGGGCCTTTACTTGAGGTTAAACCAAAAAGAATTGGAGGAGCAACCTATCAGGTTCCCCGGGAAGTAAAAGGGGAAAGAAGATTAACCTTGGCTATGCGCTGGATAATCCGGGCAGCAAAATCAAGAAAGGGAAAGCCAATGGGGAAAAAGCTTGCTGAAGAATTAATTGAAGCTTCAGAGAATCGAGGAGTAGCAATAAAAAAGAAAGAGGATACCCATCGGATGGCAGAGGCTAACAGAGCATTTGCACACTTTGCGTGGTGAGAATGTTAAGAAGTTTACCCCGCATAATCGAGCGAAGCGAGATTTGTGCGGGACCAATAGGGCCTTTGCTCACTTCGCCTGGTGATTTGTTCGGTAAGCTGGTTTCAGGGTCTTTCACTCGCCCCAGCGAGGCTCGTTCACTGAAGTAAAGACCCTCGCTCTCCGCCTTCGGCAGAACCATGCCCGCTTGGGTCTTTAATTCACCCTGAAACCACTTGCCTCGCTCCAATATCTAATATCTAATATCTATCATCTAACATGAGAAAATATCCAATAGAAAAATATCGCGATATTGGAATTATTGCCCACATTAGTGCGGGAAAAACCACTACCACCGTTTGCATTTTGTATTACACCGGAAAAACTTACAAAATTGGTACTCTGGAAAAAGGGACGACAATTTTGGATTGGATGGATTTAGAGAAAGAAAGGGCAATGACAATTATGGCTGCTGCCACTTCTTGCTACTGGAAAGTGGGAGGAGAGGATTATCAAATAAATATTATCGATACACCAGGCCACATCGATTTTACGGCCGAAGTTCAACGGTCTTTGAGGGTTTTGGATGGGGCAGTTGTTGTCTTTGATGGAGGAGCCGGTGTTCAGACTCAATCGGAGACTGTTTGGCACCAAGCCGATAATTTTGGTGTTCCAAGGATTTGTTTTGTTAATAAAATGGATAAAGTTGGGGCAAGCTTAGAAATGAATTTTGAATCAATCCGGAAAAGATTGACCAAAAATGCAATTCCCCTCCAATTACCAATCGGAAAAGAAGACGAATTCTCCGGCTTAATTGATTTATTGAAAATGAAGGTTTTGAAGTTTGAGGGAAAAGAAGGAGAAATTGTTAAAGAAGAAGAAATTCCCAAAGAATTGGAGACAACAGCTAAGGAGTGGAGAAAAAAAATAGTTGAGAAAATTGCGGCCGAAGATGCAGAAATTTTAGAAAAATATTTAGCCAATGAGAAAATTTCGGTTGAAAAACTAAGAAGAATTTTGAGAAAAGCAACAATTTCGTGTAAGTTATTCCCGGTATTTTTTGGTTCCCTTTTCAAAAGAATAGGAATTCAACCCCTTTTAGATGCAATAGTCTATTATTTGCCAAACCCAGCCGATTTGCCACCAATAAAAGGAATCGATCCAAAGACAGGCAAAGAAATTGAGAGAAAACCTTTGGATTCTGAGCCATTTTCCGCTTTGTCTTTTAAAATTCAAGCCGATCCCTATGTTGGAACTTTAACTTTTTTCCGGGTCTATTCTGGGTATTTAAAAAGAGGTTCTTATTTATTAAATTCGACAACTGGGGAGCGGGAAAGAATTGGTAGATTATTGAGAATGTATGCCGATGAAAGAGAAGAAGCTGAGGAGGCATTTGCCGGAGATATTTTAGCCACGATTGGTTTAAAAAATACCTCAACCGGCCACACCATTTGTGATAAAAATCAGCCAATCATCTTAGAGAAAATTACTTTTCCAGAACCAGTAATTTTTATTCGGATCGAACCAAAGTCAAAAGCTGATGAGGAAAAAATGACATTCGCCTTAAAGAAATTGGCTGGAGAAGACCCAACGTTTCAGGTAAAGGGAGATCTTGAGACAGGAGAAACAATTATTTCTGGAATGGGAGAATTGCATTTGGAAATCATTGTCGATAGAATGAGAAGAGAATTTGGAGTTGGAGGAAATGTTGGAAGACCACAAGTAGCTTACAAAGAAACCATTAAGGAAGAATCTGAGGCTGAGGGAAAATACATCAGGCAGTCGGGTGGAAGAGGGCAATATGGGGATGTCTGGTTGAGGTTAGTACCAAAAAAAAGAGGAGAGGGATTCGAATTTATTGATGAGATAAAGGGAGGAGCCATTCCCAGAGAATTTATTCCGGCAGTGGAAAAAGGAGTAAAGGAAGCGATGCAAAAAGGAGTGGTGGCTGGATATCCGATGGTTGATCTCAATGCCACATTGTATGATGGTTCCTTTCACGAAGTTGATTCCTCAGAATTTGCCTTCAAGATCGCAGGTTCGGCTGCTTTTCAAGAAGCAGCAAAAAGAGCAAAACCGGTTTTATTGGAACCGATAATGAAATTGGAAGTAATATGTCCTTCTGAGTTTTTTGGAAGCGTTATTGGAGATTTGGCGGCAAGAAGGGGGAAAATCGAAGAAACGGAAGATAGAGTGGAAATGAAAATCATTAGGGTAAAGGCTCCCTTAGCTGAAATGTTTGGCTATGCTACCTCCTTGAGGAGTTTGACACAAGGTCGAGGAACCTTTACAATGGAATTTGACCACCTTGAAGAAGTTCCCAAAAATATTGCCCAGGAAATTACTGAAGGGCGAAGAAGATAAATCTTCTTCTTTTCCCTTCGCTATCGCTCGGGAGGAAGAGGAGATAATTCACAATCTTGTCTATTGACTTTTATTTAAAGGTTAATAAAATAATATATTAGCTAATATTACGAATGCCCTTCGGGCTACGAGTAATGCGAATAACTCATTCGCAAAATTCGCAGGCGAAGCCATTCGTATAATTCGTAAACATATGGCTGAAAAAACAAAATTTGTCAGGGCAAAGCCCCACGTTAATATTGGTACTATTGGCCATGTTGCTCATGGTAAAAGTACTCTCACGGCCGCTATCACTCACGTTTTAAAGCTGAAAGACCTATCACCAAAAGAAATAACAGTAGCAGACCTTAATGCGGCACCGGAAGAGAAGGCGAGGGGATTAACAATTACTATTTCTCATGTTGAGTACTCAACCGAGAAGCGTCACTATGCCCACATCGATTGTCCGGGTCATGCTGACTATGTTAAAAATATGATTACCGGAGCAGCTCAAATGGATGGAGCAATTTTGGTAATTTCTGCTCCCGATGGTCCAATGCCCCAGACCAGAGAACACATTTTATTAGCCAGGCAAGTGGGACTGCCGGCGGTAGTCGTCTTTTTAAACAAATGCGATGCTGTTGATGACCCAGAAATCATTAGTTTAGTTGAAAGTGAGGTTCGGGAACTTTTGAAAAAATATGGTTATCCAGGTGATGAGGTTCCAATAATTAAGGGTTCGGCTTTAAAAGCTCTGGAGACAAAATCGGTTGATGAAAAAGCGAATAGGCCAATTTTGGAGTTATTGAAAGCAATAGATGAATATATCCCGGAACCAGTTCGAGAAGTGGATAAACCATTTTTAATGGCTATTGAAGATGTTTTTTCCATTGCTGGTCGGGGAACAGTTCCTACCGGAAGAATTGAACGAGGAGTAATTCATCCCAATGAGGAGGTAGAGTTAGTCGGCCTCCGGCCAACAGTAAAAACTATTGTCGTTTCAATTGAAATGTTTAACAAAATCCTTGACGAAGGAAGGGCCGGAGATAATGTGGGAATTTTATTGCGAGGTCTTAAAAAAGAAGAGGTAGAAAGAGGTCAAGTCCTATCTAAACCAGGAACAATAACTCCCCATACTGAATTCGAAGGCGAGGTCTATGTTTTAACCAAAGAAGAGGGTGGAAGACATACTCCCTTTTTCACTGGTTACAAACCCCAGTTTTATTTCCGAACCACTGATATCACTGGAGATGTGATTTTACCAGAAGGTACGGAAATGGTCATGCCAGGTGACACTGTTAATTTGAAAATTAAATTAATAGCTCCAATTGCTCTAGAAGAGAAACAGAGATTTGCTATTAGAGAAGGAGGAAAGACGGTGGGAGCAGGAGTAGTAACAAAAATAATAAAATAGAAATTCATAGAAATATGCAACCTTCGGTTGCGAAATTCGTAGAAATTTATTGCAATGAATTTCGCGAGCGAAGCGAGCAAATTTCAATAAGTTTCAATTGAATTTCTTTATTGTGTTCTTTCAAGATGGCTAAAAAGAAAGTTACTGCAGTTGAAAAAACAGTTGAGCCTAAGTTAAGGATAAAACTTAGGTCTTATGATCATAAAGTAATTGATAATTCTGCAAAGCAGATTATTGAGACTGCTTTACGTTACGGAGCAGAAGTATTAGGACCCATTCCTTTGCCAACCGAGATTCATAAATACACCGTCAATCGGTCCTCTTTTATTCACAAAGATAGCCGAGAACAATTTGAAATAAGGGTTCACAAAAGATTAATTGATGTCATCAGCCCGAACCCAAAAGTAATTGATGCCTTGATGAGTTTGACACTACCCGCTGGAGTCGATATCGAAATAAAAATGTAAGACGCTGATTAAGTATTTACTTTTAATAAAATTTATTTTACAATTAAAATGTTAAAGTTATCTAATTTCTAAATTTATAATTTTTAAAACAAGCAATGGCGTCGAAAACCGGGCCATGCCCGGTTTTCAATTATCAGCATAAATCAGTTTACCCCGTTAGATGCTAAGCTATCTAACGGGGCGAGTCAGTATAAATCAGCGGTAATAATATGAAATTCATATTAGGTTTAAAACTTGGTATATCCCAGATTTTTGATGAAAAAGGTTCTCCGGTCCCGGTAACTTTGATTGAAGCTGGACCCTGCGTTATCACCCAAATAAAAACTAAAGAGAGAGACGGATACGAAGCTATTCAAGTTGGATTTAAAAAAATTGAAAAGGAAAAGAAAATTAAAAAGCCCATGAAAAAAAAACCATTCCGCTGGTTGAGAGAATTTAAAAATAAAATTGAAGAATTTAAATTAGGTCAGATCGTTGATGTTTCGATTTTTCAAGAAGGAAATTTAGTTAAAGTTTGTGGATTATCAAAAGGAAAGGGTTTTGCCGGGGTAGTCAAGCGCTGGGGATTTCATGGAAGATCAGTCACTCATGGAACAAAGCACGAATTAAGGACTCCCGGCTCAACCGGAACATCCATTCCAGAAAGAGTAATTAAAGGCAGGAAAATGGCAGGTCGAATGGGAGGTGCCCGAGTAACAATTAAAAATTTAAATGTAGTCAAAGTCGATAAGGAAAATAATTTATTAGCAGTGAAAGGAGCAGTTCCGGGTAGAAAAGGAACCCTCCTTGAAATTAGAGGATGATTTTTAATAATCTGTTTTATGAAAATTGCGGTTTACAATCAACAAGGTAAAGAAATAGGAACAACCTTATTACCAAAGGAAATTTTCGATGTAAAAATAAATCCTGATTTGATGCATCAAGTTGTTGTTTCTCAGATGGCAAATCGAAGAAAAGTCATCGCTCATGCTAAAGGTAGAGGAGAGGTTCGGGGTGGAGGCAGAAAGCCCTGGAGACAAAAGGGAACTGGGAGAGCGAGGGTAGGTTCAATAAGATCTCCGCTTTGGCGTCATGGGGGAGTAACTTTTGGGCCAACTAAAGAAAGAGTTTTTAAAAAGGTTATTCCAAAAAAAATGAAAAGATTAGCCCTTTTTATGGTTTTATCAGGAAAAGTCAAAAATAATCTGTTAATTCTTTTGGATAAATTAAAGATAGATCAGGTAAAAACTAAATTAATAGTAAAAACTATTGAAAATTTAAAATTGAAAATTGAAAATTTTAAAAAAGGAAGCATTTTAATTGCCTTACCAGAATTAGATAAAAATATAATTTTAGCTGCCAGAAATATTCCGAAAGTTGAAACTGTCGAAGTTAGAAATTTAAATGCCCTAGATTTACTTTCTTTTAAATATTTAATTATGCCAAAAGAATCAATAAAGGTAATAAAAACGACTTTTTTAAAATAAATGATAAGATTTTTTAAAAAAAACTACATACCCTCCCACCACCCTCCCGCTCGAGGAGCGGGCCCCTCGGAAAAAATTGAAGAAATCAAAGAAGAAATTACAGCTCCTAAAAAAGCGGTTATTGGGGAAGCTTATAAAATCTTAAGAACGCCTCATATAACCGAGAAGGCAACCGATTTAGTTAAAAAAAATCAATATGTTTTTAAAGTTTTTCCAGAAGCAAATAAGACGGAGATAAAAAAGGCAATTGAAGATTTGTATGGAGTAGATGTGGAATCTGTTAAAACCATTAATATTCCAAGAAAGAAAAGGAGATTGGGAAGAATTAAGGGTTGGAGAAAAGGATACAAAAAGGCAATTGTAAAAATTAAGGAAGGACAAAAGATCGAGGTGATGCCAAAATAAAAATATATGAAATTATCTAAATTATTATCTAAAAAAGAACCAGAAAAGAGGTTGCTTTTGGCTTTGAAAAAAAGAGCAGGAAGAGGGGTTAATGGGAGAATTACTGTTCGCCATCGAGGTGGCGGAGTCAAGCGTCTTTATAGATTAATTGATTTTGGAGAAGAAAAAATTGACATTCTTGGTAAGGTCATTGCTCTCGAATATGACCCTTATCGAACTGCTTTCGTTGTTTTAATAGAATATCAAGATGGAGATAAAAGATATATTTTAGCTCCCAAGGATTTGAAAGTTGGAGATGAAATAATTTGTTCAGAGATTACTGAAATTAAAATTGGAAATCGAATGAAATTAAAAAATATTCCGGTTGGAACTCAAGTATATAATATTGAATTAGAACCGGGGAAAGGAGGAAAATTAGCTAAGGGAGCAGGGACTTCGGCCAAGATTTTAGCAAAAGAAGATTTTTGTCATTTAGAAATGCCTTCAGGAGAAATTCGAAAAGTTTCAAAAGAGTGTTTTGCCTCAATCGGTCAGGTTTCCCATCAGGAAAAGAGGTTTGAAAAAATTGGCAAGGCTGGAAGAAGAAGATTAAAAGGTTGGCGACCTACTGTCCGGGGGACGGTAATGAATCCCTGCGATCATCCTCATGGAGGGGGAGAGGGAAAAACCCCAATTGGTTTAAAACATCCTAAAACTCCCTGGGGCAAACCAGCCTTTGGGGTAAAAACTAGGAAAAGAAAATGGACAGACAAATTAATCATTAAAAGACGGAAATAAAACTATGGCACGCTCACTCAAAAAAGGTCCATACATCGACCAAAAACTTCTTGAAAAAATAAAAAAGTTAAAGCCGGGGACAAAAGAAATCATTAAAACCTGGTGCAGGAGCTGTACCATTACTCCAGAAATGATTGGTTTTACTTTTGGAGTTCATAGTGGCCGGGAATTTATTCCGGTGAAAGTCACTGAAAACATGGTTGGTTACAGGCTCGGTGAATTCTCTCCCACGACCAAATTTTCTCGCCACGGTGGAAGAATACAAAGGGAATTAGAGACAAAGGAGGCTGAAAAGGAAGCCGAAAAAATAAAAGCTCAAACCACCGAAGAAAAGAAATAAATATTATAGGGGTAATAACTCACCCCGTGTTGGAAAAACAGGCTTTCGCCGAAGGCGAAAATGTTAGAAACCGAAGGTGTCTAACGCGGGGGTCGGGGTGAGGCTGTGAAATAATATGTCAGTAATTGCTAAACTAAATTATCTTCGGATTGCGCCTCGAAAGGTTCGCTTGGTTGCTGATTTAATTCGGGGTAAATCGGTTGAGGAAGCTCAAAATATTTTAAATTTTTTAACTAAAAAATCTGCTCTTCCCTTGTTGAAACTTTTAAATTCAGCCATTGCTAATGCCAAAAATAATTTTCAATTAGAGGAATCAAATCTTTATATATCAAAAATTACTATTAATGAAGGACCAAAATTGAAAAGATGGCGGGCTCGAGCTCGCGGCGTGGCTGCGGAAATTCAGAAAAAAACCTCTCATATAACCATTGTTCTTGATGAGATTGTGAAAAGACCGAAAAAAGTGAAAAAAGTTAAACCGAAAGCCATTAAAAGACTACGACCCACCCGCCGCCTTCCCGCAGAGCGGGCCCCTGAAAAGGTCGAAGAAAAAGTAGTTAAACCAGAAAAACCCCCGAAGGAAGGTAAGCCTTCTACGAGGCAGGCAAGAATAAGACCAGAAATTGAAGTTTCAAAACCAAAAATCGAAAGAGGTATAAAAAGAATATTTAGAAGAAAAGCGTTTTAGAAGAAACTTGTAGAAATTTGCAGCCTTCGGCTGCGAAATTAATAGAAATTTATTGCAATTAATTTCGCGAGCGATAGCGAGCAAATTTCAATGAATTTCTATAAATATCTATTAACTCTATGGCCCACAAAGTACATCCTAAGGCATTTAGACTCAAGGAAATAACCGATTGGGATTCCCGAGGATTTTATCAAAAAGGAATGCCTCAGTATTTAGAGGATGATTTTAAAATTAGAGAATTTTTGAAAAAGAAAATAGGGAAGCTAGGAGTAGAGAGAATTAAGATTGAGAGATTTGCCGGGAAAATCAATGTTATAATTTCTTCGGCCCGCCCCGGTCTAATTATTGGTCGAGGTGGAGGTGGAGTTGAAGAGTTGAAGAAAGATTTAGGAAATAAGATAATTAAAAATAAAACTGAGGTAAGGATAGAAATCAGAGAAATTAAAGATCCCTGGGCTTCGGCTCCCCTGGCTGCCCAATGGATAACTCAACAAATTGAAAAAAGGGTACGCTATCGAAGAGTTTTAAAACAAGCCTTAGATAAAATTATGGTTAGAAAAGGAGTGGAAGGTTGCCGAGTGGAGGTAGCTGGTCGTCTCGATGGAAAAGAGATTGCCAGAACTGAGTGGCTAAAAAAAGGTCGGCTTCCCCGCCAGACTTTAAGAGCTGATATAGATTATGCTCAGGCGAGGGCTTATTGTACTTATGGAGTGGTGGGAGTAAAGGTTTGGATTTATAAAGGCGAACGCTTTGCTTAATCAAATATGTTGTATCCAAAAAGAGTAAAACATCGAAAGTGGCGAAAAGGGAGGAGCAAGGGAATCGAAACCAGAGCTACCCAACTGGCTTTTGGCAGCTTTGGCTTAAAATCTCTGGAAACTAAGTGGATTTCTACCAGGCAGATTGAAGCAGCGAGAAGAGCCATTCTTAGATATTTAAAGAAAGGAGGCAAACTCTGGATTAGAATTTTTCCGGATAAACCGATTACCAGAAAGGGAACTGAGGTCCCAATGGGTGGTGGCAAAGGTTCAGTTGAGTTTTATGCTTATCCTATTAAACCCGGCCGAATTATTTTTGAATTAGAAGGGGTAAAAGAAGAGGTAGCCAGAGAGGCCTTAAAGATAGCAGCTGATAAATTACCAGTAAAAACAAAATTTATTACCCGACACTAATTTACGAATAGGCACGAATATCACGAATATTTATTAGTGTCATTCGTGTATCATTAGTGTATAAATGTTAAGTTTATGAAAATAACCGAATTGTGCCAAAAAACTAAATCTGAACTCCAGAAAATACTTCAAGATAATTGGGAAAAATTACGACAGTTGCGGTTTGATTTAGCAGCTGGTAAAGTGAAAAATGTACGAGAGATTCGGCGAATAAAAAAAGAGATAGCCAGAATTTTAACTTTACTTACCGAGCCCCGCCCTTCCCTTTCTTTTAGAAAGGGCGGGGCGAAGGTGAAGAAGAGAACGAAGTTCTCTTCGCCTAAACAACCATGAAGAAACAACTGACAGGTACAATTATTTCCAATAAAATGCAAAAGACGATAGTAGTTAGGGTTGAGAGATTAAAAGAACATCCTAAATATAAAAGGAGATACCGAGTTTATAAAAAATACAAAGCCCATGATGAAAAAGGAGAATATAAAGTAGGCGATAAGGTTTTAATCGAAGAATGCAGACCAATTAGTAAAGAAAAAAAGTGGCGAGTAATTAAAAAAATATGATACAACCAAGGACAATGCTAAAAGTAGCTGATAATACTGGAGCGAAAATTCTCCAATGTTTTCATGTTATGGGTGGCAGTAAAAGGAGATATGCTCAAATCGGAGATGTCGTTGTTGGCACAATAAAAGAGGCTGAACCCCGAAGATTAGTTAAAGAACATGAGGTAGTTAGAGCAGTAATTATCAGACAAAGAAAAAATTTTAAATGCAAAGACGGCACTTATATTCGTTTCGATGATAATGCCTGTATAATTTTGGAGGGAAAGACTAAGGATCCAAAAGGCGGAAGAATTTTTGGTCCGGTAGCTCGAGATGTAAAAGAGAAGGGTTTTGAAAAGGTAGCGGCTTTAGCCGAAGAACTTGTCTAAATAAAATATGAAGATAAAAAAGGGTGATACAATTTTAGTAATTTCTGGTAAGGATCGTGGAAGAAAAGGTAAGGTTTTAAAGGTTTTTCCAAAAGAGGGTAAAATTTTGGTTGAGGGAATTAATTTGAAGAAAAAACATCAAAAGCCGAAAAGGACGGGAGCAAAGGGTCAGATCGTGACTCTACCTGGTCTAATTAATATTTCAAATGTAAAATTAATTTGCCCGAAATGCGGAAAAGCAACAAGAGTAGGATATATAATTGTTGAAAATAAAAAATACAGAATTTGTAAGAAATGCGGGCAGGAAATCTAACATGCTTAGATTACCAGAAAAGTATCAAAAAGAAGTAATACCTTCCATGCAAGAAAAGTTTGGCTATAAAAATAATATGGCGGTTCCAAAGATTGAGAAAGTGATAGTAAATACTGGATTTGGAAGATTGGTTTCGGGAAAAACTTCGGATGAACAAAAAAAGATTGTAGATTTCATTTTAGATGATTTAGCTTTAATTACCGGCCAGAAGCCAATTTTAACTCAGGCCAAAAAATCAATTTCTGGTTTTAAAATACAAAAAGGGTCTTTTGTCGGGGCGATGGTTACTTTAAGAGGAAAAAGAATGTATGATTTTTTAGAGAGATTAATTCAGATTGCTCTTCCCAGGTGTCGGGATTTTCAAGGACTAGAACCCAACTCAATTGACAAGAAAGGAAACCTCACCATTGGGATCCAAGAACATATTGCTTTCCCGGAAATTTTACCGGAAAAAGCCAAAAACATTTTTGGCCTGGAAATAACGGTGGTAACTAATGCAAAAAAAAGGGAAGAAGGAATAAAGCTGCTAAGATTAATAGGATTTCCAATAAAACAATAAAATATGGCAACAAAAGCCCAAATAGCAAAATCAATGAAAAAACCAAAATTCAGTACTCGAATTGTGAGACGTTGTTTTAGATGTGGTAGAAAAAGAGGCTACATGAGAAAATTTGGATTATGTAGAATTTGTTTTAGAGAAATGGCAAATGAGGGATTGATCCCGGGAGTAAAAAAATCGTCTTGGTAATTATTAAATTTATGACTGACCCCGTTACTGATATGTTAAATCGAATAAGAAATGCCCAAGCTGTTTTGAAAGAGACAGTAGATATTCCCATTTCTAATTTAAGGTATGAGATTGCTAAAATTTTAGAAAAAAAAGGTTTTATTGAGAAAGTCGAAAAGAAAAGGAAAAAAATAAAGAGATTTATTGAAATTACTTTAAAATACTTGCTCTCCGAAGCCTTGGCGAAGGATGGTCAAAATAAAATTCCGGCAATTTCGAGATTAAAAAGAATTTCAAAGCCTGGTCAAAGAATTTATCTTAAGGCAAAACAAATTAAAAAAGTAAAAGGTGGCTACGGAATCGCTATTATTTCCACCTCAAAAGGGTTAATGACCGATAAAGAGGCAAGGAAACAGAAATTGGGGGGAGAAGTAATATGCGAAATATGGTAGCTTCCTACGAAATTACGAAATTATTACGAACATACGAAAAAATTAATTATTTAATTTCGTAGATTATTATGTCACGAGTTGGTAAAAAACCAATTTTAATACCGGAAAATGTAGAGGTAAAAATCGAGGGTCAGAAAGTTACGGTTAAAGGTCTCAAGGGCGAACTAACTAAGGAAATTCGACCGGAAATTAAGGTTGAAGTTAAAGACAATCGAATTATAGTTTCTCCTCAAATACCAAGCTTTCGCAAAGCGAAAGCGAAGGTGGAGAAGAAGGAAACTTCTTCGATTGAAACCCCGAAGCAGAACAAGTTCGCTACGGGGCAAACTAAAAAAACTAAGGCATTATGGGGATTAAGTCAAGCCTTAATTTTTAATATGGTAAAAGGGGTAACTGAAGGATATGAGAAAAAATTAGAAATAAAAGGAGTGGGTTTTCGGGCTTCCTTAGAAGGGGAGAATTTGGTTTTGCATGTCGGCTTTACTCATCCGGTTAAAATTGAGGCTCCTGAAGGAATAAAATTTTCAATCGAAAAAAATATCATTACTGTTTCGGGCGCCGACATCGAAAAAGTTTCCCAAATCGCTGCCAAAATAAGAAAAGTTAAACCTCCAGAGCCTTATAAAGGAAAAGGCATTAGATATGTTGGCGAGATAGTAAGAAAGAAGGTGGGCAAAAAAGCAATAACCACCACCGGATAATATGGAAACTAAAATTAAACGAGAAAAACGCTATAGAAGACACAAAACAATACGAGCTAAAGTATTTGGCACATCTAAAGTGCCGCGACTTTGCGTTTTTAGATCAAATCAATATATGTATGCTCAGTTGATTGATGATGAAAAAGGCAAAACCCTTGTTGCGGCAAGTGACCGAGAGTTAAAAAAATCACCCCGGGGCAAGAAAATTGAAGGCGAAGAACAAGAAATAAGAACTGGAAAAGTCGCTATCGCCTATAAAGTAGGGAAATTAATCGCTAAAAAGGCTCTTGAAAAGACGACACCCACCCACCACCCTATTGAGAAAGTGGTTTTTGATCGAGGGGGTTACAAATACCACGGTAGAGTGAAAGCGTTAGTTGAGGGAGCAAGAGAAGGAGGACTAAAATTTTAAATTGTAAATTGCAAATTTATGATTGAAGATAAAAAATTAAAAAGGGAGGAGTTTGAGTCAAAGTTATTGGACTTGGCGAGGGTTGCCCATACCAGAGCTGGTGGAAAAAAATTAAGATTTCGGGCAGTGATTGTTACTGGAAATAAAGCCGGGAAAGTAGGAGTTGGAGTGGCTTCTGGTTTAGATGTCGCTCAGGCAGTGGAAAAGGCAACTTTTCAGACAAAGAAAAATGTAATTGAAGTTCCGATTGTTGGAGATACCATTCCCCACGAAGTTGAAGCAAAATTTGGACCAGCTCGAGTTTTGTTGCGGCCACAAAGAAAAGGGAGGGGATTGGTGGCTGGTGGAACAGTCAGAGTTATTTGTACTCTGGCTGGAATAAAAAATATGTCCTCAAAGATCTTGGGAAAAACAGGGAATAAATTAAATAATGCCAGAGCAACCATCGAAGCCTTAAAAAAACTAAAAATCCAAAGCCCAAAATCTAAAATCCAAAATGTTTAATTATTCGAATTTCGAATTTCGAATTTAAAATTTATTTTGGATTTTGAAATTTGAATTTTAGATTTCAAAACTATGCAGCTATACGAAATCAAACCAATTCACAGATTAAAGAAACCAAAACGAGTAGGACGTGGTGGTAAGCGAGGTACTTATTCTGGTCACGGAATAAAAGGCCAGAGATCAAGAGCTGGCCGAAGATTTAAGCCTATTATTCGAGAATTAATTAAAAAATATCCAAAATTAAGGGGATACAAATTTAAATCAAAAATCAACCACAGCCCATTTCCAATCGGCTGGGTTGCCCAGCCCTTTAATAAGGGCTGTGGCAAAAATCAAAAATCAAAAATTACGATTTTGAATTTAGAAATCCTAGAGAAGAAATTTAATTCTGCAGAGAAAGTGAATCCTGAAATATTGCTTGAAAAAAGAATAATTCGTAAAATAAAAGGAAGAATACCCCTGGTAAAGATTCTGGGAAAAGGGAAACTAACTAAACCTCTGATTATTGATGGATGCAAAGTTTCGAAGTCGGCAAAAGAGAAGATTGAGAAAGCAGGAGGAACTGTTAGAATGTGAGAATATTGGATTGTTGGAATGTAAAAAATAAAAACAATCCAACCTTCCAACAAAGCGAAGCGATCCAACAATCTAACATATACCAATGTGGTATCAAAAAATCATTCAAATTTTTAAAATTCAAGACCTCAGAAACAAAATCCTATTTGTCTTGGGAATTTTTGCTGTCTTTAGAATAATGGCTAATATCCCTATTCCGGGAATTAATGCTGAAAATATGAGAGGTTTTTTTAATCAGTTTCAGATGTTCGGTCTTTTAAATGTTTTCACTGGAGGTGCTTTGGACAAGCTTTCAATTGTGATGTTAGGCCTGGGTCCCTATATTACGGCAGTGATTATTTTTCAGTTATTAACTATGATTTTTCCCCAATTAGAGCGCCTTTATAAAGAAGAAGGAGAGCAAGGTAGGGCAAAATTTAATCAATATTGCCGAATTGCCACTTGCCCCCTGGCTGCCCTTCAGGGATTTGGGATGTTGACTTTATTTCAACGTCAAAATGTTATTGGAGCCCTCTCTCCAACCTTACTTTTCACTTCAATTTTGACTATCTCGGCCGGAGCTCTTTTTTTAATGTGGCTTGGTGAGCTAATCTCGGAAAAGGGAATTGGCAATGGCGTTTCCCTTTTGATTTTTGCTGGAATTATTGCTGATTTTCCAAACAACATTCGCCAACTTTTAGTGACCTGGGATCCAGCCAGAATCCCTTCTTATTTACTCTTTTTTGCTATGGCTCTAATTATTATTGCTGGAGTGGTTTTAATTAACGAAGCCAGGCGAAATATTCCCGTTTCTTATGCAAAAAGAGTCAGAGGTATGAAAATGTATGGCGGAGTTTCTACTTATTTACCCCTGAATGTCAATCCAGCTGGCGTAATTCCGATTATTTTTGCTCTATCAATTATGCTTTTTCCCTCAATGATTGCTAATTTTTTGGAAGGAGCCGGCGGAGTGGTTGGTTCGGTTGCCCAGAGTGTCGGAGCTGCCTTTCAAAACCCCTTGGTTTATGGAATTTTATACTTTCTTTTAGTTTGCCTCTTTACTTACTTTTATACTGCTGTTACCTTTGACCCAAAAGCAATTTCAACCAATTTGCAAAAAATGGGTGGATTTATTCCGGGAATTAGGCCGGGGCAGTCCACGGCCAATTTTATGTATTATATTTTAAATCGAGTTTTACTTATCGGAGCTTTGTTCTTGGGAACGATTGCCGTCCTGCCTTCAATTGTTGGAGGAATAACTGGGGTGATGGTATTCGGTTTCTTAATTGGAGGAACCTCTTTGCTTATCGTGGTTTCAGTGGTTTTAGAAACTGTCCGTCAAATTAACGCCCAATTACAAATGCGCGAATATGAAACCTTTTAAAAAACCATTAGTAATTATCTTTCTAGGTAAACCCGGTTCGGGAAAAGGAACCCAAGCTGAATTATTAGGGGAAAAATTAGGACTGGATTATATTGGGAGCGGCGATCTTTTAAGGGATAGAAAAGAAAAAAAAGATTTTACTGGGGAAAAACTTTCAATTGTGGTAGATACCGGCGGATTAGTTCCGACACCAGTCATTTTTAAATTATGGTTAGATAAATTTGAAGAATTTAAAAAAAGAAAAAATCTAAAGGGTTTCTTTATGGATGGTAGCCCGAGAAAGATTTTAGAAGCACATTTGATTGATGAAGCCTTAGAATGGTATGAATGGGATAAAAATGTAAAAATAATGTTAATTGACATTTCCAATAAAGAAGCCATTTGGCGTTTAACAAAAAGAAGAATCTGTAAAAAATGCGGAGAGATTGTTCCATATGTCGGTGAATTTAAAAAAGTGAAAAAATGCCCGAAGTGTGGAGGTGAGTTAATTCATAGAGCTGATGATACGGTGAAAGGAGTAAAAAATAGATTGTCTTGGTTTAAAACCGACGTTCAACCAGTTATTAACTACTATCGAAAAACTAGGCGGTTAATTAAAATTAATGGGGAACAAAGTATTGATGACGTCTTTAAAGATATTCTAAAAGTTATTAGATGATTTCAATTAAATCACCAGCTGAAATTGAAATAATGGTTGAAGGGGGTAAGCTCCTGGCAAAAATTATGAAGGAATTAGAAAAGAAAGTTAGGCCAGGAATTACCACCAAAGAATTAGACAGGCTCGCAGAGAGCCTGATTTCTTGTCCTCCAAAGCCTTGGGCGGCGGAGGATAAAATCAGATGCTCTTTCAAAGGATATAAAAGCACTGACGGAGAAACCGTAAGACCATATCCTTTTTGTCTGTGTACTTCAATCGATGAAGAAATTGTCCATGGTGTTCCCTCAAATCGCGTTTTAAAAGAAGGAGATATTATTTCTCTTGATTTAGGCATTTTTTATAATGGGTTTCATACCGATATGGCGATTACGGTTCCGGTAGGGAAGATTTCGCCCGAAGCTCAAAGATTAATTCGGGTGACGAAAAAGGCGCTAAAAAGGGGAATTAAAAAATCAAGGATTGGAAATACCTTTGGCGATATTGGAAACACAATTCAAAGATACGTTGAGAGTCAAGGATTTAATGTTGTTCGAGAACTCTGTGGCCATGGAATTGGTAGAGAATTGCATGAAGACCCCAAAATTTTAAATTATGGAAAAAGACGTACCGGAGAAGAAATCAAAGAAGGTATGGTTTTTTGTATTGAACCAATGGTTACGGTGGGCGATTGGCACATAAAAAGAAGTAAAAATGGCTACGGCTATGAAACCATAGATAACTTTCTCTCAGCCCATTTTGAGCATACAATAGCAATAACAAAAGAAGGTCCCCAAATTTTAACAACTCCGTAAAATATTGTCATGGTTTTTATTTCACGAAATTTACTTGGGCGTTTCAACATGATTCGCCCATTTTTTATTTTCAAAATTTGTGTTAAAATAATTTAATGCCAAATGAAGTTTATCTATCTGTAATTATTCCGGCTTATAATGAAGAAATGAGGTTGCCGAAAACTTTGGAAGAGATTGATAAATATTTGTCAAAGCAAAGTTACGATTACGAGATATTAGTGGTTAATGATGGGTCGAAAGATAAAACAGTTGAGGTCGCAAAAAGTTTAATACCAAAAATTAAGAATTTAAAAGTTACCGGTTATGAGAAAAATCAAGGCAAGGGTTATGCAGTCAGATTTGGAATGTTAGAGGCAAAAGGTGAATTTAGATTATTTACCGATGCCGATAATTCAACTTCAATTGATCAGGTGGAAAAGATGTGGCCTTATTTTAAAGAAAGTTATGACACTGTCATTGGTTCGAGAGATGTCAAAGGTGCAATTTTAGATCCGCCTCAGCCTTGGTTAAGACAGTTAATTTTAGGAGAAGGTTTTAAATTGTTTAGAAAAATAATTCTTAATCTTTGGGGAATTGAAGATACTCAATGTGGTTTTAAGTGTTTTACTAAAAAAGCGACAGAAAATATTTTTCCCCGATGTAAAATTAATCGTTTTGCTTTTGACCCGGAGATTTTAATAATCGCCAAAAAATTGGGATATAAAATAAAAGAAATTCCAGTTTATTGGAAAAATGACCCCGAAAGCAAAGTAAAATTTAAATCGATATTAAAAATGGGATTGGATTTATTTAAAATAAAATGGAATTTAATTACCAAAAAATATGCCCCGTAATACAACTTCCAGTAGGTGCGTTCCAAACAAACGCCGGGGCATAACTTCAATGGATGCAAATATAAATTTATTCATATTAAATAACCACCTACAGGGCAAAATGCACCTAACGGCGTTTGGCTCTGGAAGTTGATATACGGGGTATGATTAAAAAAATAAAATTTCCATCTGGACTAAGATTTGATTTGGCTTCAAGAGATTGGGTTGTAATTGCTACTGGCAGGGGAAAGAGGCCAGAGATGTTTAAGAAAGAAAGAAGAAAGGAAATAAAAATTCCAAAAAAGCTTTGCCCCTTTTGTAATATTGAAACCCAAGAGAAACCAATTTTAATTTACTCTTACGGGAAAAAAGTTGAGGGGATTGCTAATTGGACTACCATTGTTGTTCCCAATAAATTTCCAGCCTTTTTGCCTTACCCAAAATTGGAAAAGAAACTCGAAGGAAAACTTTATCAGACAATGAATGCGGTTGGATTTTGCGAATTGGTTGTGACAAGGGATCATGAATTACATTTTCCTCACTTCAAAATTTCTCGAGTCAAAGAGGTATTCGATGCCTATCAGGAAAGATATTTAGATTTAATGAAAAAACCATTTGTTAATTATGTTTCAATTTTTCATAACCACGGAGTTGAAGCTGGCGCCTCTCAACCCCATCCCCACTCCCAAATCATCACCACTCCTTTAATTGATATTGATTTACAAAAAGCACTTTCGAATTCAGAAAAATATTTTAGAAAAACTAAAAAATGTATTTATTGTCAAATAAATAACTGGGAGAGGAAAGTGAAAAAAAGAATTGTTTTTGAGAATAAAGAGTTTTTAGTTATCTGCCCCTTTGCCTCAAAATCAGCCTTTGAAGTTATTATTTCTCCTAAAAAACACCTGCCTTATTTTGAAAAAATTACCGAAAAAGAAAAGTGGTACCTATCCGAGGCGTTTTTACAAGGGCTGAGAAGAATTTACAAAGCCTTAAATGACCCCGCCTATAATTTCTATTTACACACTGCTCCTTGTGATGGAAAAAATTACGATTTTTATCATTGGCATTGGACGATTTTGCCAAAAACAGCAGCCTGGGCTGGCTTTGAATTGGGAGCAAGAATGGAAATTTCTACCATCGAACCTGAAAAAGCCGCCGAATATCTAAGAAAGCAATAATATGAAACCAATTATCGTTGCAAATTGGAAGTGCAATCCTACAACTCAGCAGGAAGCTAAAAGGCTTTTTAATTTAGTTAAAAAAGGAGTTAAGGACGTTAAAAATATAGAGGTAGTTATTTGTTCACCATTTGTTTATCTATCTGTTTTAAAAGCTAATGGAGCTCAGGATTGTTTTTGGGAAGGGAAAGGGGCTTTTACTGGGGAAATTTCGCCTTTAATGTTAAAAGATTTAGGTTGCCAGTATGTTATTATTGGTCATTCAGAAAGAAGGAAATATCAGCAAGAAAAAGACTCAATGATTTATAAAAAAATAGAGGCAGCGTTAAAACGAGGATTAAAACCAATTTTATGCATTGATAAAATTTCTCAAATACGCGAGCACCAGCGAAGCGTGAAGATGAACGAAGTTCATCGCCTAAAAAAAGGCATAAAAGGGATTATAAAAAAAGACTTTAAAAAAATAATTTTGGCTTACGAGCCGTTATTTGCTATCGGCACAGGAAAACCCTGTAGCATTGATAAAGCAAAAAAAATGAGAATAGCTATTAAGAAAAAATTGAATAAAAATATCCTAATTCTTTATGGCGGAAGCATCAATTCTCAAAATGCGCGAGATTACGTTAAGAAAGCTGGTTTTCAAGGTCTGTTAGTTGGCGGTGCTTCTTTAAATGCTCAAGAATTCATAAAAATAGTTAAAAATGTTGCGAAGACTTGATCCTTTTAGGAATTTCTGTTAGTATTAATTAGCATGTTCGATGAATCTTCGATTCATCTCAATTAACATGTTCGATGAATCTTCGATTCATCTCAATCACGCGAACGAAGTGAAGCGTGGAGATGAACTTTAGTTCATCGACTTTCAATAAATCTTCGATTTATTTCGATGAATAATTTTTTACAAGGTTATTTCTATAATCCCAGTCGGGGAAATTTGAAGATGACTCAAGTGATTGAGGAGATTTTCGATTACTTATCTGAGAAACCGGAGAAATTTTACGACATTATCGTTGGTTGCGATTCTTCTTCGGAAGAGGAACCTCATTTCCCGGTGGCGGTGGTTGTTTTAAGAGTCGGAGAGGGAGGGAGATTTTTCCTTAAAAAAATTAGGTATAAAAATCGCAAATTTTATAATTGGAAGACAAGAATCTTGGAGGAGGTCTTACTATCTTGTGAATTCGCTTTGTTTTTAAGAGAAAATTTAGAGAAAAAATTAAAAGATTTAAATTATCAATTCCGCTACATCCATGCTGATATCGGAGAAAATGGTGCTACCCGGGATATGGTTAAAGAACTGACCGGTTTAATTAGAGGAAATGGTTTTGAACCAAAAATTAAGCCCGAAGCCTACGTCGCTTCAACTGTCGCCGACAGATACGCCTAAAAGCGACCCACATCGGAGAGGGATCAAGAGAACCTTTCGGTTCCCCCGAATAGGACGCCACCCACTCGCCACCCTCCCGCTTCGCGAGCCCCTATATTAAAAACCGAGGGTGGGCGAAGAGATAAATCTCTTCTTTCGCCTTACTGCGGTTCGGTTTTTAAAGAGCGGTGTTAGCCCCGCCCTCTATGCTACATGTGTTAATTTTCTTATGCTTAGAGGGCGGGGCGTGCCGCGACCTGACTTCGTAGTACCACTAATGAACTCAAAAGAACTAAGGAAGGAATTTTTAAATTTCTTTTTAAAAAGGCCCCTCTCTCATTTTGCGTTCCGATGGGCACTTTTCTTAAAATAACAACTAAAATAGGTTAAACATTTGCGGCACACTCAATACGAATAGTATTGTCCGCCTTTGGCGGACTGGCCTATTCGGCCAACGTGTGCCGCCAATGAATTAGAGGGCAAAATTAGGGCGGGGTTCTTCTTCGCTTATGGATTCAATTTTATTAAGAAAAAAATTCTTGGATTTTTTCGCAAAACACGATCATACTATTGTCCCATCAAGCTCTCTTATCCCTACCGATCCTAGTGTTTTTTTTACCACGGCTGGGATGCAACAATTTAAGGAATATTTTTTAGGAAAGAAATCGCCTTATGGGAAAAGAGTTTACTCTTGTCAGAAATGTTTTCGAACTTCAGATATTGAAGAGGTTGGCGATGAAAAGCATTTAACATTTCTGGAAATGCTGGGCAATTTTTCTTTCGGTGACTATTTTAAAAAAGAAGCTATAAAGCTCGCTTACGAGCTTCTAATCTCTAATCTCCAATTACCAATTTCCAAAATGATTGTGACGGTTTTTAAAGGAAATACTGAGGTTCCCCGCGATGAAGAATCGGTGAAAATTTGGGGCAAACTTGGATTTTCTGAAGAGAAAGGGAATCTTAAATTTTGTGGCAGAGAAGATAATTTTTGGGGACCGACCGGTAGGGAAGGTCCTTGTGGTCCGACAACCGAAATTCATTTTAATGGTGTAGAAGTTTGGAATTTAGTTTTTAATGAATATTATCGAAATAAAAAAAATGAGCTTAGCTCCTTAAAACAAAAAGGGGTTGATACCGGAATGGGACTGGAGAGGTTAGCTATGGTTGTTCAACAAAAACCTTCGGTTTACGAAACTGATTTATTTCAACCAATCATTGAGGAAATCAGAAAATGCAGGGGTTATACCCCTGCAAATTTCCGGGCGGAGAGAATTATTGCTGATCATATTAAAAGTGCGGTTTTTTTAATTTCTGAGGGGATTTTTCCTTCAAATGTTGAAAGAGGGTATGTTTTGCGAAGAATTCTAAGAAGGGTAATTCGATTTGGAAAATTATTAAATTTGCCAAAGAACTTTTCAATTCCTTTGGCTCAAAAAGTTATTGAAATCTATCAAAAAATTTATCCAGAAATAAAATCAAAAGAAACTGATATTTTAACTGTAATTCAGAGCGAAGAAGAGAAATTTGAAAAAACTTTAGAAAAAGGTTTAAAAAATTCAAAATTGCAAATTGAAAATTGCAAATTGAAAAATCTCAAAATAATTTCTGGTAAGGTGGCATTTGATTTATTTCAGAGTTATGGCTTTCCATTAGAGCTCAGCCGAGAAATTGCTCGCGAAAATGATTTAGAAATTAACGAAAAAGAATTTGAGGAGGAATTCAAGAAGCATCAAGAAATTTCAAGAGCTGGAGTTGAGAAAAAATTTGGCGGCGTTGGGAAAGAGGCGACTTACGAGGGAACTCGACTTCATACCGCCACTCATTTATTACACGCAGCTTTAAGAGAGATTTTAGGAAAGCATGTTAAACAAATGGGTTCAGACATTACTCCCCAGCGGCTTCGATTTGATTTTTCTCATCCTCAAAAATTGACAGATAAAGAGATTAAAAAAGTTGAGAACTTAGTTAATCAAAAAATTAAAGAAGATTTAGAAGTAAAAAAAGAGGAAATGTCTTACCTGAAAGCTTTAGAATCTGGAGCCTTAGCTTT
>Ga0210050_1001692_pt1 | contig 22780 bp, 32 predicted proteins | sample CryGey132114_all_FD_185463 | JGI IMG/M metagenome (GOLD analysis project Ga0210050, IMG submission 185463) | Groundwater microbial communities from aquifer - Crystal Geyser CG22_combo_CG10-13_8/21/14_all (SPAdes) (version 2) | ecosystem: Environmental > Aquatic > Deep subsurface > Groundwater ... | reverse complement strand
GAGAATGGATGTGTGAGTGCGGTGTGACTCACGACCGCGATATCAACGCGGCGAAGAACATTCTCGCGCTCGGACTTGAGCGTCTCGCAGGAGGAATCCCTGCCCTTTAGGGCGGGGAGGATGTCAAGATGCATGAATACTGTCATGATTCTGATGATAGTACGGGCCACGGGCATCCTGCCGAGTTCTATGCTAAGTTCCATGAGGCAATGACTCATAAGTCTATTCATTCTTTCTTGTATCAGGCATTGAAGTTCTATCTCAATGCTCGACGCAAGGCTGGGATGACGATGCGTGCTGGCGAGTTGTTTGCAATGGACGTGCTGGCAACTGAGTTTGACGAAGAAGTTGTCGAGGAAACGGTTGAAGCTGGCAGAAATGTTGTCAGTTTGAAGGTCGAGTCCACGACTGAAGCAAATGCTTTGCCAGAGCAGCTTGAGCTGGCGGCATTCACTAAGAAGTAGTTTTACAACCCATCCCTTCAAGGGGTGGGTTTTTTATAGCCTCCAAAAAGACCTCTTCTTACTGAAGTTTATCGGCGAAAGCCTAATTTAATAAGGAGAATCAAAATGCAGGAAGTTGAAATGGTGTTTTCGGTGCCAGGTCGTTATGGGGTGGTGGACTTTGCCCTGCCTCGTGAGGATGGTGTTCTGGTAAGTTCCTGCGAGCGCGAAACATTGGAACAGATCCAACTTCGTTATCCTGGTGCGGTCTTGATGACGTACGACGAGGCTGTTGCTGCTCATGCTGAATTCATGAAGGTGGCGCCGGCCGAGATCGACAAAGAGCGTTTTTTCGATATGTTGGAAGTGCTGCCGCCGGTCAATTGGGTTCGTCACGACAATTCTGAGTCGTTCAAGATGCTTGAGCGATCTAGCGGCGATATCACTGGCATTTTTGTCAGAATCGGTAGCCGTTACTTCAGCATGGAGGACAGCACGCACTTGCCTCACGGCATCATTGTGGAAATGGTTTACAACGCATTCCCGGATCTGAAGTCATGAGCGAAAAGCCAAAGATTTTGGTTGTAGGGAGCTGTTCCAGTCGTGTCTCAACCCGGATGGCATTTTTAGCGCCGCTATGGCAAGTGGGGAGGTTATTGATGTTTTGCCTCCTTGTAAGATTTCCGCTGTGTCGTTACGGGATGTTAATCCGTGGCCAGAGCACAAGCTAAAAGGGCGTTTTGTGGATTCTCACCAGCAGCCCTGGTATCGACGGCAGCGTAATGGCAAGCCGGCCAGATACTGAAACACCCGACCCTCAACAGAATTTCTGTTGAGGGTTTTTCTTTACGCAAGCAAAACTTGTTGTTACATTAGGCACAAGTGCACAGGAGATTTGCAATTTATGGGTAACCGAGAAAAATTCAGGGCGCTTTGTAAGAAGGCGAAGATCAGCCAGCGTGAAGTTGCGGATCTGATCGCTGAATACACACATCGTCCGTGTAGCATTAGGACGGTCCGATCATGGCTTGCTCCCGACAACAAGATTAGCGCTCGCCCTTGTCCAGATTGGTCTATCGATGCTCTGGAAATAATGGTCGTCAAGCGAAAACTTGTTGACAAGATAGGCACATGCACCTATGATTAAGTCTTAAATCGACGAGTACATCATGGGATGGAAAAAACTCAAAGAGCATTACGGCATCGAGCACATCGTTCATTTGACTGAAGAAGGTGTGCTGATCGGCGTGCCTGGTGATCCCGCTATCATCGTTGTTGGATTTGATGGCGTCATCAAGCGTTCAAATCGAGATTTGGATGAGGATTTTGCTCGTTATCATAAAGCGATAGCGAGCGATCCATTGGTTGCGCTCTATTTGATCGAGCTTCCAGATGTTTTTTCTCATGACATCACTGTCTACACCTATCGAGGCGATGAGGTGATCGCCAAAAAGTGCGAGTCGCTTGGCTGGCCAAATGTTACACACGATGGGCGACTGATGTACGTCAATACGTTTTCAAGCGACAAAGAACAGATCGCTTTATGGATCAAGGCAAATGCTGCTATCAAAGCTGCTCATGCGAAAGGTTAGTCGTGGCAGATAAATCGAAGATTAAATGGACTGATTCTACGTGGAACCCGATTACGGGATGTTCCGTTGTGTCTGCTGCATGTAAGAACTGCTACGCCATGAAGCTGGCTGGTACGCGCTTGTAACATCAACCGAGTCGCGTGGGGTTGACACAAGATACTGCGAACGGACCGGTATAGACTGGCGAGGTGCGTTTCAATGATGGATGGCTGGATCAGCCGTTGCGCTGGAAGAAGCCTCGCAAGATATTCGTCTGCGCTCATTCCGATCTGTTTCACGAGAGCGTACCTGACGAGTGGAACGATCAGATTTTCGCTGTGATGGCGCTTGCGCCTCAACACACCTTCCAGGTGCTCACAACGCGGCCCGAGCGGATGCTTGCTTATCTCTCGCGGATCGGCGGAGAGAGTGGGCTGACTGTGCGGTGCGGCTGTGGGGCGAGAATGACCCTGAATTCCGTTTTTTGCGGTGATTTAAATCTTGAAGGAGTATGTTTTGTTTAAAAATCTGATCCCATATCGTCTCACCCGTTTTGATCTGTCTCCTGCTGAGCTTGAGAAGGCTCTGTCCGATAAGGCTCTCCAGCCTTTGACTGGGCTTGAGATCCAGAAATCCGGTTGGGTTCGCCCTAAAACTGGTGATGAGTCATTTCTGCACCAGTCCGGTTCTCATCTGCTTTTTTCTCTCGGCACTGAGAAAAAGATTCTTCCGGCTGCTGTTATCAAAAATGTCACCAACGCCCGTGTCCGCGAGATCGAGGCGCAACAAGGGTATAAGGTTGGTCGAAAGCAGCTTCGTCAAATCAAAGAAGCTGTCACTGACGAGCTGATTCCTCGCGCATTCTCTGTGCGCAGCCATGTTTCTGTCTGGATCGATCCTGTCGGAAAGTGGTTGGTTATCGATGCCTCCGGTGTATCCAAAGCGGATGAGGTGGTGACTGTGTTACTGAACAGTACCGACAAAATCAACTTCGAGCTCATTCATACATCCGTTTCGCCTTCCGTGGCGATGACCGACTGGCTTTCTGGTGAAGAATTGCCCAGTGTGTTCACGCTTGATGATTCTTGTGAGATGCGTGCCCCAAGCGAAGGCGTGGCCAAGATCAAATACTCCGGCTTGGCGCCGGACGCTGATGAGGCAAGAAAGCATGTCGAATCCGGCAAGATGACCATCCAGCAGGCCATGACATGGGATGGCAAGATTTCCTTTGTACTGACCGAGGCGTTGCACATCAAAAAGGTCAAGCCATTGGATATTCTGACTGAAGGGGTCGATCCAGACATGGATGAATTCGATTCCAACTTCGTTTTGATGTCTGGTGAGGTGCCAAAGTTTTTGGCTGATGTCGTCGTCGTGCTCGGCGGCCTTGAGGAGGCTCAAGCTGCCTAATGGGCATCTTCATTCAAAATATCAGCAAGAAAGTGGAGAGCGTTGTGGTTCACTCCTATGCGGTCTTTGTAATTACAAAAGATCAGAATGGGTGACTTCAAAGCGACGGATATGCGCTTTTAAGCATCGGCGTGAGAATGGTATGGCGGTATGTCTGGAAAAGGCTGCGAAGGCAGTCGATAAGTCGGGAGAAGACAAAATGAGATTGCTTTTCAGTGCGTATGTCAGTTGAGACCGAAAGAAAATTCCTTGCCGCGAATGATGGTTGGCGTGATCTGGTGTGTAAACGTGTGCCTATCGTGCAAGGCTACCTCCAGGCGGATAAAGACAGAACCGTGCGTGTACGCACTGCTGGGGAACATGGTTTTCTTACGGTAAAGGGCAGGAAAATAGGCGCTTCGGCGCCAGAGTACGAGTACAAAATACCTTACGCAGATGCGCGACAGATGCTCGAAGAGCTTTGTCTGCCGAGATTGATTTCAAAGGTGCGACACTTAATTCCCTTGGTTTGTGTGGATGACGGCGTATTGGTAGTACGTCCTGGGCGATTCTGGGAAGTCGACGAATTTGGCGGAAAGAACCATGGGTTGGTGGTTGTGGAGCTTGAGTTGCTTTCTGAGGCCGAGGCAATTCCTATCCCGGATTGGCTTGGGGATGATGTGACTTTGGATGGGCGGTATGCCAACGCCAATCTTGTGCGGATGCCATATTCAGAGTGGAAGTGATCTATTCCTAATTACTCAACGGCCGTTGCTTTGAGCGACGGCCTTTTTTATGGGTGGCGGCTTTTATCGTCCCAATTTTTGCATCTTCTTGGCGTACCACTTTCAAATACAAGGAGAAACAAAAAATGTTCAAAACCAAGCCCCGTCAATTGACGCCCCGCACTACCGTTGTCGATGTCCTGATGGACGATAAGATCATTGCTACTTGTAGCAACCATACCGCAGCCAGCGCTGTCTGCGTCACCTTTGAGCAGCATAAAGTGACAAGTATCAATGCTTTTAAAGCGCTCCCCAACAAAATTCGCAATGCGTTCATTGCCGTTACAAACATGGCATACCCATCTTTTTAGTATTCATAATCCCATTCTCTTTTTGAGAGTGGGGTTTTCTATTTCAATATATAAATTCGCAGTATGAATTGCAATAAATCATAGTGTTAAGCTCTTAATTTGCTCCAATTCGTCTATTTCTAGTTGACGGTGTAGGCACAATTACCTATAATTAAGCCTATGAAAATCACTGAATTTTTCGAGCAAAATGCAACCAATCCAACGGCCTGGAGTGTTGGGTGTGGGTGGTATGTTAGATTCTCCATGGCTCGCGATCTTTTCGTCCGGGACGAGGTTGAAGTTAAAAAGCTGGTCTCAAAATATAAACTGAAGATTTCTCGCGAAGGTAATCTGATGGTTTTTTCTGGAGTCAAAAGTGAAGGCGTCTGAAATTCGACATGCATTTGGTGGGGCGGTATTTCGGTTGTACGGGAGTCGTGATTCTGCGGCTTTAACAGCGAAGGAGTTGTCACGAGCCATAAAATACTCGTATCTGGTCAAGTCTGTAAAAAATACTGATGGCTGGTTGATCGTATCCGAAAACCACATGGAGATCATCGACTGTGCTGGCATCCTTCCTTTTAGCGCCACCAGGATGCTAAAAAACATGGGGTCGTATTTTGAGTTGGTTAATTTTAAGTCAACTATCCCGGCCTAAAAGCCGGAGCTTGGAAGAGCAGTAAGAAGCTCGGTTGACCAGCCTCAGTCCAGATCCTTGAGCGATCTCATTCAATGCTACCGGAAGGCGGTCGGGTTGGATTCATATTGCCTGCTTACGCATTCCAGACTGTGGTCGCGTGGCCGAGTATGCGGAAAACTGGTCTATCACCCAGGATATGCTCCCAAGAAATATCTACCAAAGCCTGAGTAAGCCACTGATATTCGCTAGATTCGTAAAGGATAAGCGCAGACAGCTCTTTGGGTTTGCCTTGTATTTTGAGGCGACGGATGTGCAAAATTTACCAAAAGTCTATCGTGACTACATCACGGCCGGCGGCGGCTCTGTCTGGGTGAAGGCGCTGGTAGAGGTGTTTCGCAATCTTGGTGGCGCCGCATCGTTGAGCGAGATCTACTCTGAATTTGAGGGCAAAAAGCCGACGCAAACAAAGTTTTGGCTGGAACAAATCAGAAAGGTTGAGACAGCATTCTCATCTGTTTGTGTCATTGGGTGGTGGCGAATACAAAACAGCGTGCTAGTTTTTATCTGCCTTCTCTTTTTATCTTCTCCTTGAACCAATGTCGGTTTTCTCGAGGAGAAGAAAGATGCGTAAAGTAATACAGTTTGAAAAATCCGGAGGTCGTCATGCCGTGTAAGTTCTCTCGCGGCGATGCCGTCCGCCTTAACGATCACGGTCTTGAGCAGATTTTCGGCAGTGTGGAAGGATTCAAGTTCATGCTTACGAAAGAGTATGAAATCCTTGAAACTGCAGGGACGCCTGTTGCAGAGGTTGGCGATATGTACGAGGTCACCGTCAATGATGCGGCTCTGAATAAGCTACTAATCGACGACAAGTGCTTCGATCTCGTCCGTCCAGCCGAAACCTTTTTCAGTGATGTGAAGGGTATCGATGAGAAGAGGGCGGCGCTGGTTGCGGAAGAAGCTTGCGGGGCTTTCTGGGCTTTTGTTGCATCGAGATATCCAGAGGCAAAGACTGGGGATCTTGATCCTGGCATCGTCTCTTTGTTCGAAGAAATAGCCAAAAAGTCGGTAAGCGCATGGGCGGTTAATAACGTCCCTGAGCCCGAGCCGGCGGCTGGTGACATCGCATATTCCTGGTGACAAGAAACCCTGACTCTTTTGAGTTGGGGTTTTTCTTTTGTCGTGCAATGGTATAATTCTTTTATCGGCAATGATCCTTTATCTTCTCCGTGAACCAATTTTGGCTTCTTTTTGGAGAAAAACTATGAGTAAAAAAATAATCGGCATTTGTGGCCATGCAGGCTCTGGCAAGGACACTATCGCATTGAAGTTGGCTGAATTCGGCGTTGTCCGCGTAGCGTTTGCAGACAAGCTGAAGGCTGTCGTTTCTGCCATTTACGGCGTTCCCCTGGAGGCATTCCATGATCGCGAGTTGAAAAACAAGCTCGATAAGCGCTTATCTAGTGGATACCTCGAAGGAAGCGCTGACCCCGGTGCTCTTCGTACGCTTTTAGAGCATGTGTTCAGGGAGCTTTTTGGTGATTTGAGATACATTGATCATGCGGAACGCATCTTCTTTAGCTTGCTCCCGGATGGCGGATGTACGCCCCGCGAGGCTGCTCAGTTGATCGGTACAGAAGGTTTTCGTGTTGTGCACGATACCGTATGGGTTGATTACGCGATTCGTCAGGCTGTCGAGATGGCTTCGGCTGGCAAGACTGTGGCAATCACTGATGTTCGTTTTGAGAACGAGGCTGCCGCAGTTCGTAATGCCGGTGGTATCGTCCTGGGTGTTAGTCGACTTTCTTGCGAAAAATACGATCACGATTCTGAGCGAAAGGTATCTGAGATCGTTGAAAATTCTGATTATCTGATTGATAACAATGGCACTCTTGATGAATTAATGGAGAAAGTCGTCGATTTCAATCTGGATTACAGGTCGTTTTTCCATGGAAGCCTTTCTAAGTTCGATCTGATCCGTGAAAATCGTGTCTTGATGTCGGCTTTAGCTGAAGCCCGGGATGTTTTTGATTATTGCAATGAAATGATCCCTGCTATCGGCGATCCGCTTGAAGTCCCTCGTTTCATCAAAGAACGAGTTGCGGAATTAAGGGCGACAACTGCGGAGAAGTGCAGTGTCTGATGCCAAATCCTGTGTTTTTTAAACCTGCCGTCACTTCTATATGAGGTGACGGTTTTTTATCGTCTCAAATAGGTCATCTTCTTACTGGAATCTATATTTGGGGGTTCCATTTGGCCAAATACCCAAAATCTTTTTTTAATGGAGAAAAAATGAACCAAAAGTTCAATCAAGATGTAATGTTCACCACCGTCAAGCGTGACGGTACTGCCGTTGCGTTTGACCGCAGCAAGATCTCAGTTGCGATGGCGAAAGCCTTTGCGGATGAGATGGGCGTTGAGATGGCAAGTTCTGCATCGATCCGCGACAAGGTCTCTAAACTTACGCAGGATGTTGTTGACGCATTCTTGCGTCGTATGCCTGCTGGTGGCTCTGTTCTCATTGAGGACATCCAGGACCAGGTTGAGCTCGCGCTGATGCGTGGTGGTGAGCATAAAGTGGCACGTTCCTATGTGCTGTTTCGTGAACGCCATGCTGAAAAGCGTGCTGCTCAGTTGGCAGCTCAAGCTGCAGCGGCTTCTGCCATCCAGATCAAGGATGGTGACAAGATCGTCGCCGGTACGGACGAGTTCCTGCTGTCGCTTATCAAGCCAGCCACTGATCTGTTTGAAGGAACGGATCCGATGCGTATCGTGAAGGAGGTTTCTCGGAATCTCTACAACGGCGTGTCGATGGTTGAAGTTCGCAAGGCTGTCCTGATGAGTGCTCGCACTCTGATCGAACAAGATCCGGTCTACGACAATGTGACGGCCCAGCTTCTGTTGGCTCAGATCAAAGTTGAAGTCGGCTCTTACAACCTGGCAGATTCCATCAACCGCGGTATCGCTGGTGGCATCATCAACCCTGAGTTGGCCAAGTTCGACTTGGCTGTTCTTGAAGGTGCTTTGAAGCGTGAACGTGATCAGCAGTTCAAGTATCTGGGTCTTCAGACTCTGTACGATCGCTACTTCATCCACGTTGAGGATGTGCGTATCGAGCTGCCGCAGACGTTCTTCATGCGCGTCGCTATGGGCCTGGCATTGAACGAGAGCAATCGCGAACAGCGTGCGATCGAGTTCTACGAAGTGCTGTCCAGCTTTGATTTCATGGCCTCCACCCCGACGTTGTTCAATTCGGGCACGAAGCATAGCCAGCTGTCCAGCTGCTATTTGTCCACGGTCGGCGACGATCTGGGCGACATCTACGATGCGTTGAAGGATAACGCTTTGTTGTCGAAGTATGCCGGTGGTCTGGGCAATGACTGGACTCCGGTTCGCGCCATGGGTGCTCGTATCAAGGGCACTAACGGCAAGTCGCAAGGCGTGGTGCCGTTCCTGAAGGTGGTGAACGATACTGCTGTGGCGGTCAACCAAGGCGGCAAACGCAAAGGCGCTGTCTGTGCTTATCTGGAGACATGGCACCTCGATGTTGAGGAATTCCTGGATCTGCGTAAGAACACAGGCGACGATCGCCGTCGTACGCATGACATGAATACGGCCAACTGGATCCCAGACCTGTTCATGAAGCGTGTGATGGAAGGTGGCGAGTGGACGTTGTTCAGTCCTAACGACGTTACCGATCTGCACGAAATCTTCGGCGATGCTTTTGAGGCGGCCTATGTCGCTTACGAGGCTAAAGCTGATGCGGGAGAGATCCTGTTCAAGCGCGTCAAGGCCGTGGATATGTGGCGCAAGATGCTGACCATGCTGTTCGAGACCGGTCATCCTTGGGTTACATTCAAGGATCCGTGCAACATCCGCTCGCCGCAGCAACACGCAGGCGTTGTACACAGTTCAAACCTGTGTACCGAGATCACCTTGAATACATCCAAGGACGAGATCGCCGTGTGTAATCTTGGTTCTGTGAATCTGGCCAATCATGTGACAGTGGATGCCCATGGCAACATGGAAGTCCTGCATGAGAAGCTGGAGCGCACGGTTCGTACAGCAATGCGTATGCTGGATAACGTGGTCGATATCAACTTCTACGCGGTGGACAAGGCTCGTAACTCGAACCTGAAGCATCGCCCGGTTGGTATGGGTATCATGGGCTTCAATGACGTGCTGTACATCGCTCGTCAGCCTTATGCCTCACAAGCCGCGGTGCAGATCGCAGGTCGTCTGATGGAAGAAGTGGCGTTTTATGCTTACAGCGCCTCGTCTGACATGGCTGCCGAACGTGGGGTGTATTCATCCTATGAAGGTTCTCTGTGGTCAAAAGGCATTCTGCCCAAGGATTCTCTGGAACTGCTGGCAAAGGCTCGTAAGGGCTACTTGGAGCTGGACGTGCTGCCTACCCAGATGGATTGGGATGGTCTGCGTGCGAAGATCCTCAAGCAAGGCATGCGCAACAGCAATTGCCTGGCCATCGCGCCGACTGCCACGATCAGCAACATCATCGGGGTGGCTCAGAGCATCGAACCAACTTACCAAAACTTGTTCGTTAAGTCGAACCTGTCCGGTGAGTTCACTGTGATCAACAGCTATCTGGTCAACGACCTGAAGGCTCGCGGTCTGTGGGACGATGTGATGATCGCCGACTTGAAGTATTTCGACGGTACGCTGGCCAAGATCGACCGTATCCCGGAAGATCTGAAGCAGTTGTATGCGACAGCGTTCGAGATTGAGCCGAAATGGCTGATCGAGGCTGCTGCGCAACGTCAGGTACATATCGATCAGGCCCAAAGCCTGAACATCTATATGTCTCAACCCAGCGGTAAGAAGTTGGATGAGACGTACAAGTTGGCGTGGCTGCGCGGTCTGAAGACCACGTATTACCTGCGTAGTATGGGTGCAACGTCTGCCGAGAAGTCTACTTCGAAAGCAGGTGCGTTGAATTCGGTTCAGTCCGGCCCAGTGCATCTGACAGAGCCTGAAGTTATGGGTAAGGTGTGCACGCTGCGTCCTGGTGATGCAGGCTTCGAGGAATGCGAATCTTGCCAGTAATGTCTTGATTTGTAAACCTTTTTTTGTAATGTAGTACCAAAACCGTCAGACCTTATGGTCTGGCGGTTTTTTATCATCTATCAAGGATCATCTTCTAGCTGTAGTGCCTCTGGCCAATTACGGTCTTAATCAACAGGAGAAAATCCATGAATGAAAAAGCAATACAAACGGAGTTTAATACTGAACTCCAGCTTCACCCCGGTTCAATCAAATCAGCCATGAAATCTGCCGAGGCAGGTTCCCGCGACCTGTGGCAGGTGCCACCGAGTAAGTTGAAGGTTCTCGACAACTTCAACGTGCGTGTCAAGGATGTCGCCTACCATGCCCACATCCGCTGGATCGCGGATTCCATGAAGATCGAAGGTGTCTATCAAGACAAGCCGCTGGCTGGTTATGTCGCGATCGAAGATGGTGAGCAAGTCATCTACATATACGATGGTCACTGCCGTCTGGAAGGCGCAAATCTTGCCATCAGCGAAGGTGCTGAGATCCAAAAGCTCCCTGTTGTTGTCAGTCAGGCCGGCATTTCGATGGAAGACCTTTCTGTCGTTATGGTGCGCGGAAACGGCGGCAAGCCGCTGACTCCGTATGAGATCGGCGTTGTCTGTAAGCGTCTGGTTCGTTACGGCATGGAGCCTTCCGAGATCGCCACCCGCATCGGCTTCACCGAGACCTACGTGAACAACCTGCTTGGCTTGATGGCAAGCCCGTTGAAACTGCGTCAGATGGTGATTGATGATGTTGTTTCAGCGTCAACGGCTATGGAAATGATTTCCAAGCATGGTGACAAGGCGTTGGAAAAGCTTCTGGAAGCTCAGGAGCGCGCCATTGCTGCCGGAAAAACGCGTGTGACAAACAAACACATCGCCCCGGACCATGCCTTCAAAAAGGCGGTGAAGAAGTCTGCTACGAACATGTTCGTGGCGATCACCGAGGTCACTGCTGATCCCGGTTATCAAAGCCTGTCGCCGGCCGTCCGTGAAAAACTGGATGGTTTGCTTAAGGAGATTGATGCCGGGAATCTCCAGGCAAACTGATCTAGTTTCATTGCAACTCACAAAACCGCTGGGCCTTATGGTCTGGCGGTTTTTTATTGAATTGTCGGCCGCATCTTCTTCCTGAACCAAGTGGTTCTTTAACCAAGGAGAGAAAATGAGCAAGAAGAATGTACGGCCTTATACGGTGTTGGCGGTGATCGATGGTCAGATCATATCTGAGCATGTCGAGGCGAAAGGTGGGCTGAATGCCTTTTCTGTCGCAGCCAAAGCGCGTGATGATGGCGAACTTTTGGAGTTTGTTGCCGCACTTCCTGGTCACGTAATGGAAGGTAAGGGTATCGAATTCCCAGGTGAGGCCATTGTCTTTGGTAAGACAGTTCTGGAGCAATCTGACGTGTTTGGTAGGGCATCTGATGAGGCTTACACCGTCATTGGTCGTCTTTACGAGACTGATGATGTTGAGGTGTTCCACGCCACAGCAAAAAACACTGCCGAAGCAGAAGCGGCATTCGTTAATGAATTGGCGGAAACCTATGATTGCACCACTAAGCAGATCAAGGATCGTGGTTATGATCTGTATGCGATCTTCCTGGGGCATCATGTCTCTGTTTGCAACGTATCTGGAGTTTGAACATGGATGAAGAAACTAAAACTTTGGCAGCAGAAGCGGTTCGCGAGTACCTCTTTGATGTGAAGCTGCTTGCGTCCATTCGTGTCAAAGCCGGCTCAGGCAAAGAGGCTGAAGTCATCCTCCGAGAGGTGTTTGATTCGGCGAGCTGTAATGCCGGTGCTTTTTCTGATGGCTCTCCTATATTGTTCGAGGCCAGCATTGATGGCGCACTAGATCTTATTGAGATCAATGGTGTTTCAGCGTAGTAGTTTGATCCCGGTTGCCATTGGCGCCGGGATTTTTATCGTCTATCCAAGTCAATCTTCTGATTGAACCAATCCGGTTCTTCTTATGGAGAAAAAAATGAAAAAATCTCAGAAAAAACCAGCCCCGGTCAAGAGTGTGGTTCAGCGCAAAATCGGTGGTCTTCGCAGCGCCGGTATTGAGCCTCGTTTTTCTATGGCTGTTGCCTTGGAAAACGCACTGAAGCGTTCTTGATCCGATACCGTCATCCTTTATGGATGGCGGTTTTCTTTTGAGCTCTGGATATAAGTCGTTTGACAAATTAGGCACAATTGCCTATAACTAAAATCCATTAAACAGATTGGAATTGCATATGTCTCACGATGAAAACTGCGAGTGCTGCCGGGATGGAATGTCAGCATTCCGTGAAAATTTGGAAAAGAATATCAAGGAGTTTGGTCACTTCGTCATTGGTACGGCAACAGGCCCTGATGACAATATTCCGATGTCCTATACGGTCGGGCTGTCTGATGACGGGACTACTCCTGAGCTGATTGTCTTTGGTTTGCCGCCAAAGATCGCTGTTGCATTGCTGAACGATGCTGCGAATCTGCTTAAAGCAGACGCACTCCCCTTGGATACGCCAGTAGAGCATCTTGCAAATCTGCCGATTGTGTTCAAGGCGGTCAGTTCCGAGGTTGTTTCTGATTACATTCTGCAGGCCAACGGTCGCGCCAAACGCAATATCCCGGCGCTGCAAATGGTCTTGCCTGACACAAACGGTCTATTCCCATGGGAGTCTGGGTACGACGAAGATATGACCAAGACTCAGCTTACCCTTTACTTTGTGCATTGATCGCCATGAGCGTTTGAATTTTCTTGCATATACACAAACAACCCCTCGTGCAGATGTTCGGGGGTTTTTCTTGTTGCATTTTGTGTGCGCTCACGGTATAATGCGTCAACTTGGTAATCTGATTACATCATCGATACATGGGAAAATGATGAGTGAAGTTGAATACGCAAAAGAAGAATTGGATGAGTTTCGTGATTTAGTTGAAGCCGGAGAAAGCGGGAATCAGATGGAAAGAATTCGTTGTCGCTTGGATATGCCGAAGTTCATTGAGCGCGTCGGGCGAGAAAAGTGTGATGTCATGTTCAAGGTTTTGGAATCTGAGATTGGATAGTCTATTTATGCCCGGTAAGTATCACTTTGGTTTTTTGTTGTCGGTTCTGTTTTCGTTGGCGGCGATATATTTTTCGTTGTTTGGGGATGGTCTGATTTTTAATGTTGGTTTCTTGTTTGGATTGGTTGGCGTGATTGTGAATCCTATTTTGTGGCGTGTAGCTGCTAATAGTTGGGTGAAGAAAATAGAGGTGAATTGAATGGCATTGACTCCAGAACAAAAAGCGGCAAATAAAGAAGCTTTATTATTGCGCCAGGCTGCGCACCGCGCTCGCAAGGCGGAGAGGAATGCTGAGATTGAAAAGATCGATGTCTCGGCCCTGGTGGCGGAAACGGAGGCTGCGTCCAAAGCCACCAATGACGTTATTGCCGCGAGAAATAACGAAGAAATGGCTATTCGTGCAAAAATCGCCGCGCTACAAAACGAGTTGTTGCAAGTTAAAGTAAAGTACGAAACGTCTATCGATGTTGCAAACAGTGCTCGCGTGAACGCGTACGAAAAACTGAGATCCAAAGAATCTCGCTTGCGTAATGAGATCGAGTCTCGCTATCCAGACCTTGCGGGTAGTGCTCAACACTACATTAACAACTGGCGAGCGCCACAAGGTTATATCGAGCGGTTCGCCAGTGAACACGCGGAAGAGTTGGCAAAAAAAGCTGCCAAGCGGGCGGTCAAAAAAACAAACAATGAGAAGCAAGCGTGAAAAGGCCAAGATCGAGATCAATGCGTACTTGACCAGCGCAGTTCAGCGTGCCGGATTGGACGCTATTGCGGAAAAAGGGATGCTGGCATTGCTGGTTGATAAAACAAAGGAGATGGAATGAACGCGAAAGAATTTGCATTGATGATCAAGTCCGGGATTCATCCGGTGGTGACCTTCACGAAAGGCATCGAAGAGCTTGATGGCTATACCGAGGCAGGGATGCGTGCGCGAGTGGCATCGGCTGAAGAAAAACACAATGACATGTATGTGCTGAAGGTCGATTACTCTGAATTCGACGAGTACAACCAGCAGTATGAGTCAGCGAATTACTACGACCCGAAGGGTAATCCCACGATAACGGCACGCGCGGCCGGGTTTTACAAGGAGCGCGATCAGATATATGTCGGGATAAGTGAAGAATTGCCATTTGTTGTTACAGAATCTGTGAGCCTGAAGATGTTTGAGATGTTCCAACAATCCGGGTCAACTGACTCCTACGTTGAGTGGCTGGAGAAGCAGGGCGTCAACAAGGACTTGGCCATGCTGGTGAACCGATTGTCGAGGGCACTGAAGGCTGTCGACCCTAAGAGCGAGCTACCGGCCCAAGCGCTGGATTTCCTGAAGCAGCAAGGACTTGAAGGCTCCGTTCTGCGTATTGAGTGAAAGTGCCATCAAGATTGTCATACCTATCACCGGAGGCAATTCATTAAGTGTGAGCGCAAGGCGTCCGAATGGGGGCGAGTGGTTTGACTGTTTTGACCCGGTACAGGATACCCAGGAGCGCAGTGAGCGAGCGCATAAGGCAGTAGAAGCTCGGTGGAAGAAACGCAGAAGGAAAATGCTGTTGAGGGGTATCCAACAGCATAAATGTCGAATACTAATAACAGCTAAGGGAGCTGTAAATGCCGGCAAAGTTGGAGATCAAGCGCAGTATCGCGCCAAACAACCTGTGGCACTGGATGGTCGTGTTCGACAACGGGCACATCTTTGCCACCAGCGAGGAGTCGTATGAATCAGCCGAAGTTTGTGCGGCATCCGCATCATTGTATGGCTTAGATTCGCTGCATGCCGCAGAGCGTGTTGAAAAACGCCATGCGCCAGATGCTGTGGCTCAGGCGACAAATAAGACTGCGATGGCAAATCCGGAATTCGATAGCGACGGAGATCCAACCGATGAGACGCTTGCAGCCATCGAAGAGTGGCAACCGGATTTCAATGATGACGGGCGAGATCCATGGGCTGAATTCATGCAGTTCTGCATGGGAGCATGGAACGTCGACTACGGCGCTGTGCGCGAAGAGACTGGTGATGACGACGAGAAGCTCCTCAGTTTCATAACGGGCGGATGGTCCTCCAATGAAGCCGTGCAAGGTGCGATGATGAGCAACTTGATGTTTCGCGTTATGCGCTGGCATTCTTCTTATCGGGGCGGGGTGATAAAGTACGTTTGTTAAAAATAATAAGGGGCAAAAATGGACATCTCAAAACTTGCGGGTGATTTTTGGAAGACAAGCGGTCATTTAAAATCGGCAGTTCTTGGCGCATCTGGGTGGGATGCGAATATTATCGATGCTGAGCTTGCTTCTGGGACGCAAGTTTTTGTCTATTACTTCGACCTGGTGACCAAGTTCACTTGGATGTCCAGTATCCCGGTGCATCTTTTTGCTGATGTCAGTATCAAAGGCGCATCACTAAATGAAGCTGACACAAAGATTGTTCGTGATGGTCTGCAGTCAATCGCTCTCCGGGCTATCAAAATAGGATCTGACTGTATCAAAGGCAGTGATATTGAACAGAATCTTGGTGCTGCGATCGCATTGTATGCAGGAACAACAGTCACACTCAGATATGCCGACGGCCTCCGTAACGGCGGTCATTTCATCGTGCTGAATTATCGTGCCAGTCCAGACGGTCCTTCTGGTTTACTACGTCCATTTGCCGCGATGTCTAACCAAATGTCTCCAATGGCCGTTGGCGAATTGCAGCGAATGTTGAACGATGTGATGTACATCGACAGAGAACGACATCCGGAGTGGTTCAGATAGTTCTATTGCAATTATTGGTAATTTTACGTACCATTATCGTATGTCAAAACTAAAATCAATCATTGACGGCCTGAATGCTGAGCAGCAACAGGCCGTTTCTCTTCCTGTGGATACTGGCCCGGTAATGGTTCTTGCTGGCGCCGGGACCGGCAAGACTTCTGTGCTGACCAAGCGCATTGCATATCTTTGTGCTCATGGTGTTTCGTCAAGCGCTATTCTCGCTGTCACTTTTACCAATAAAGCTGCAAGAGAAATGAAGGAACGGCTGATCGCCATGGGAATCCCGCATGGCGTGATGATCGGAACATTCCATTCTATCGGCTTGCGCATCCTTAAAAGATGCCCTGAAGCTGCGGGTGTGACGGCTGGATTCACAGTGATGGACGAGGACGATACTAGAAAATTGTGGAAAGACCTTTTTGTTGCCGGAAAGGATGAGGTCGTTTCGCCTGGTAGCGTCAAGTTGAGCAAGTGGGATAATGACATCAAAAAGTTCATGACCGCTATGTTTTCTGCGAAAGAGCGTGGTATGCGTTCGTCCGATCCGAACCCTGCTACCACATTCGAGCAATCTGTCGGTCGTATGCTTGATATATACGAGACTGAGCGGAAAAAGCTCAATCGAGTTGATTTCTCGGATTTGATTTCTGCTTCGCTGGATGCTATCCAGTCATATCCTTCCGGTCGGGCGTGGGCGGATCAATTCACGCACATCCTGGTCGACGAGTTCCAGGATACTTCGAAGCTTCAGTTCGCTTGGGCAACTTCCATCCTGCGTGACGAAAAGAAATCTCAGCATATCTTTGCCGTTGGAGACGACTCTCAATCCATCTACTCTTTCCGTGGCGCTAACATCGAGAACATCTCCAGATTCGTTGTGGATTATGGGGCTGTTGAGATCATGCTTGAGCAGAACTACCGTTGCGGTTCTCTGATACTGCAGGCCGCAAACAATCTCATTGCCGTGAATATCAACGGCGACAAGAAGAAGCTCTGGACTGAAAACGGAACAGGTGAAGTGCGGATGTTGGAGTTTCAGAATGACAGGGCCGAGGCAGCGCAGATCGCAGAAGAGCTCAGCGCTGTTGATGACCTGAAGAAATGTGCGGTATTGGTCAGGACGCGAGGAGCGATGATCCCAATCGTCCAAGCCTTCCGGTCTTTGCGCATAGAGCATCATGTGGTCGGCGCCATGGATTATTTTGATGCCAAAGAAATCAAGGACGCGATGTCTTTGGTCAGATTCGCCGTTAATCACCAAGATTCGATCTCATTCCAGCGAATGGGGGCGGTTTTTCATGGTGTAGGCAAAAAGACAATTTTGGCTGCAGTCGAAGAAGCTTCCGGCGCGATGATGTCCATTCTTGATATCTGCGCCCAAAACAAAAAACTTCATGCGATCTACGAGGCTTTCAAGGACATCAATGGCGATTCCGATGCAACACTCTCGGTTCGCCATCTGGTTGAAGTCTCTGGATTGATGGATGAGTGTCGCGGGTCTGATGAGTATCATCGCGTCCAGAACGTGAATGAGTTCTGCTCGCTTGCCGGGCAATTTGGAACGCTTGGTGAATTCATTGATGAAATGACCCTTTTTTCCGAAAAAGACACCCGAGAGAATGGCGTCACTGTATCCACCATTCACGCAGCTAAGGGGCTGGAGTGGGAGCGAGTTTACATCCCAGTTCTTAATGAAGCTCATCTCCCGATCACTCGTGAAATGGGTACGGACCCCGAGTCAAAGCATCTTGAATTCATGTCCCGGGAAGAAGAGCGTCGCCTGATGTATGTGGCCATCACTCGTGCAAAACGGTATCTGACCGTCAGTTTTCCAAAATTCAGGATGGTCAATGGTCAGACTGAATCCGCAAAGCCCAGCAGATTCCTTAAAGAATCTGGGCTTCTGTAGCTTTTATCACGCACGCCTCCTCATCTTCTCTTTGAACCAATTGGTTTTTCAAAGGAGAAAATGATGGAAATGGAAATTTTCAACGAGGATATGCAGGTCGCTGTTTTTACGCCGCTTGATGCGCTTTTTGCGGAATATCGCAAAGATCGTGAGGCGTTGGAGCGGATATCTGCATACATCCTGCAGGAAAGTGGCGGTGTCTCTGGTCACTTTGTTTCAGCAAACATCCTGGAGAACAATGCAAACTCAGTTTCCATAATGGGTTTGTTTCAGATCGAGCCCGCTATTCGTAGTTTGGATGCGGAGTATTGGTCCCGGGCAATGAGTCTGACCGACGTTCTCGAAATGATGGATGCTAGCAAGCGCAATGAATGGGCTGAGCAGATCAGAAAGCACCAGACGCCAGCGTTTGAGCAGGAATCGGTTGCGGCAACAATGCGTCAGCTTTTGAATATGCGTGCTCATTTCATGACGCAGCGTATCGACGGGTTGTTCCGCTCTCTTTCTGGAGAGCATGTAACAAACGTCCCCCAGGGTTTCAGTAAGCGGATGATCATTGATTTCATGCTTGATTCCTATGGGCATGTTGTCGAGTCTCGGTCGAACTTTGTTCACGATCTGCGTTGCATCCTGGCGAAATTCACCGGTCGCGATACGCCTGTCGGCCGTGTCACTTACTTCGATCTGAATGATATGGTCAAGGAAGATGCTTATGGTGAGTGGCGTGATTTTGATGGCGGGGCCTACCGAGTCAAGCTATTCAAGAAAGGCACGGCTCATCTGGAGATTCACCCTGAGATGGCAGTAAAGCTTAATCAGGTGCTGGCATCGTTGTACCCAAATGCCATCCCTGAGAGCTTCCGTCGCAAGCCCGTGAAGACCGAGAGGGTCAAAGAGTTCGCTCTTTCGTTTGATCTGCTTTCATTCAAGGTGATCGAATGCATCCGCTCTGCCAGACTGAACTGCGATGGTAATCAGATCCGATTCGATCATTCTGTATCTATTCCCAAGGATGTGCTCTCGGTTCTTGAGCGTCTTGGCGGTGTTCAGAATGGCGTTGGTTGCTGGTTGTTCGACTACGACGTTTCTTCAGTCCTGAAGACGATGTACCGGACTGGCGGCTTGCCTGAGCAACGTAGTCATCAGTTTTACCCAACGCCGAGCAGTATTGCGGATGTTGTGGTCGAGCTGGCTGAGATCGACATGACACATTCCGTTCTTGAGCCTGAAGCAGGGCAGGGCGGTCTCGCTGATAGACTGCCTAACCGTGACATGGTGACTTGCATTGAGATCTCGCAGCTGCATTGCGACATCCTCATGGCAAAGGGCTATAAGCACGTAAAGTGTGCCAATTTTCTGATCGCAAATCGTGATTGGGTGAGTCATGAGTTGTTCGACCGTATCGTGATGAACCCTCCATTCAGCGAGGGCCGTGCGTTGTCACACTTGAAGCATGCTGCCGGGATGTTGAAGCCCGGCGGTATTCTGGTTGCGGTCTTGCCGGCTTCATTGAAATGGAAGGAGTTGATCCCCGGAGCAAGTCATTGCTGGAGTGATACATACTCTGGTGAGTTTGAAGATACCGGTGTATCGGTGTCCATTCTCAAGATTCAGAAGTAACCCTACCGCCGTCCTTATGGATGGCGGTTTTTCATTCTCAATTGCGTTTGTTTATAATTAAATGTATCCTTCGCGAAATTCTAGGTGGTGAACATGGTTATCGATTACAAAACTTTTTCCTTGTGGCAATTCATTCTCAGTCAACTCAATATGCCCGGCGATGCTCGTGCATTATGGGTTGATATGCATCCCTCTTTTGATGCCATTATTGGTGCGATCGCGAATGGAGGCAACATCCAGATCAACGTCGGAAATGACGTGTCTGTTCCTCCTGGTGCTCAGATCGAAAGTTTCTCTGCCGCATTGAGTCGTTATGCCGGCAAGGATGTTGATGTACATGTTGAAAAGAGATCGGCGCCGAAGCCTCGTGCTTCATTCACTGCAGCAGATTACTTTACGCTCAGAAAGTATGTATTGGGCGATGAAAGTGTGGTGGGGCTCGTGCTTGATATGGCTCCTATACCGGTTGAGCTGGTTGAGTTTTTTGGAGGCCGGCCTAATCCAGAGCGCGAGGTGGATAAAGAATCCATCATCATGATGTTGGGCGCCATTGCAAAAAAAGCGGAAGACAAAATGATCTCGGAGCGTGTTTCCAGTGTTTGTAAAATGGTGGATTTTGGCATGAATGCTGAATATGTCATGCCAACCCTTGGCCTTCACAACATCTCTCAAGCTGCATGGCCGGAATGGCCTGAATGGATAGACGCCGAATGATATCGAAAAAATTCATCAATTCCCTGCTGGGCAAGATCGATGTAGTTGATATCGTAGGCAAAGTCGTCAAGCTCAAAAAAGCTGGTGCCAACTATGAGGGGTTGTGCCCGTTCCATGAGGAAAAGTCACCTTCGTTCACGGTGACGAGATCCAAGCAGTTCTATCACTGTTTTGGTTGTGGTGCACATGGGAATGCCATCACATTCCTGATGGAATCGCATGGCATGAACTTCGTTTCTGCCGTTGAGCAGCTTTCCTCGCAAGTTGGGCTTACCGTCGAGCACGAGGAAGATTCTGAAGTTCGAAACGACAATTCAGACGCCACTTCCTTATTGAATAAGGCGGCATCCGCTTATCAAGAGCAGCTGAAAAAATCACCAGAAGCCATCGACTATCTAAAGGGTCGTGGAATGAAAGGCGAGACGGCTAAACAGTTTGGTGTCGGATATGCGCCGGACGGCTCTTTCTTGAAAAACGTATTCTCGAATTACGACGACAAAGCTCTTGAGCGTGCCGGCCTGGTTCGCGTGAACGACAAGAACGTTCGCCGGGACTGGTTCTATAAGCGAATCATGTTTCCGATCATGGATACCAAGGGCAATGTCATTGGTTTTGGCGGTCGCGTGCTCGGCAGTGGTGATCCAAAATACATCAATTCTCCAGAAAATCCTGTGTTTGATAAAGGCCGTGAACTGTTTGGCTTGTATCAAGCGCAGAAGGCGTTGAGGGCTGCAAACGAGGTTTTGGTTGTTGAGGGATTCATGGATGTCACTGGTCTGTTCCAGAGTGGGATCGAGAATGTCGTAGCCAGTCTTGGGACTTCCGTGACCCAGCATCATTTGAACCGGCTTTTGCGCCAGGTGGATACGATCACCTTCTGTTTTGATGGTGATGCTGCTGGTGATAAGGCGGCATGGCGTACAGTAGATGTTGCTTTGAACTGTATCCTTGATGGCAAGCTGGTTCGATTTGCGTTCTTGGAGAATGGCGACCCAGATGAATTCGTTTTGAAACATGGAAAACAAGCCTTCCTTGAAATCATCGCGAAGTCTCAAACTCTGACGCAGATGATCATCAAGCGGCTGTCTGTCGCAAATAATCTATCAACCCCGGAAGGGCGGATCTCTTTCGTTCACGAATCAAGGGACTTCGTTCAAAAGCTTCGAAAGAATGCCCCGGGAATTTCCGCGCTATTCAAGAAGGAGATTGCCAAGACGGCTGAGATGTCTCTGGATGAAGTCAATGAATACTATTCCCGTCCTGTGAAGACCAAAAATGAGCGTCAGCAGCAGGCGAGCTGGCAGGATGAGCAGGAGGCGCTCAAGGGGCGTCGATTGCTTATGGCGGTCGTATCTAATCCATCCGTAGCCAAGAAGATCGACATTGACGCCATACCGGCTGACAGTTTTCAGAAGGAAGTCCTTGATGTGATCGTCTGGTCTGCGGCCAATGAGGCAACAAGTGCCTTATTGATAGACAACTTCAGAGGAACACCTGCCGAGGAGTTGATTTCGACGGCTCAGGCTGAGATGTTGAAGATCGGTGACGGATTCAATGAGGAAGCTGAGATTGAGGCGATATTCAGGGAATTGAAGCGTCAGGCAGTGACAAAAGAGATAGGAGAGATTACCGCCAGGATCGATATCTTCGGGATCGCCAACATTTCAGCCGACGAACGTGCGAAGTTCCATCAGCTGGTCGGCGAGCTTTCGTTATTGATGTGATCTTCGCGTTGCTTTTCGCGACGCACGTAACGTTCCCATTCTTTGACTGCAATAGCAGCGATCACAAAGAACGCGACTAGACACAAAAGTGCTGTTCCGATAGTTGTTGGTGTCATTTTTTACTCCTTATTAAGGTTGATTTTCGATAGGTATCTCCTATGAAATTTCTGCTGGGACCGCAGCAGTACGGTGTATCTGGAAAGAAGATGAAAATCAGAGGCGAATAAAAACCGCCACGACTAAAAGTCGATGGCGGCTTGTTCTGTGCTTTTTGCTTTGGGTGGTGGAACGACGACGGCTGGTTTTTTTGCTGGACTTGAGAACTTCCTGGGCGGAGGTTCTATCATCGAGAGGCGGTCAGCTTCTTCAGCACCATTCTTTCTGCGAATGTGGATCAATTCGCCTGCAGCATTTTCTCTGGATACTCCCAGAGTCATGCGGTAATGACGCTCTCTGCAGCACTCGTTCTTCATATCGAAGATGCCATTGTCTTTCTGGCAATCGTTGCATTTTTCCATGCTTTTCCTTTGTTGATAAAGACTATTCAGAAGATGACTCTGATCATCCAATAAAAACCGCATATTGCAATTTAAGCATACTTGCAATAGAATATAAACCTTACTTTATCGTCCCCGCGTAAAACTTCGCCCTTCAGGGCGGAGATGTAAGCGTGAATCAGCATAACTTCCTCGTTACAAACAAGTGCAATAGTGATAACATCCTGAATCATGTCTCAATCCATCAAAACTCTCCGCGTCCGAGTTAAGGATAAGCACGCCAAAGTGCTGTCGCAATGGGCGTTCGAGGTGAATCAGGTGTGGAATGCAGCGAACGAATTGACCGCG
>Ga0210050_1001684_pt1 | contig 22905 bp, 20 predicted proteins | sample CryGey132114_all_FD_185463 | JGI IMG/M metagenome (GOLD analysis project Ga0210050, IMG submission 185463) | Groundwater microbial communities from aquifer - Crystal Geyser CG22_combo_CG10-13_8/21/14_all (SPAdes) (version 2) | ecosystem: Environmental > Aquatic > Deep subsurface > Groundwater ... | reverse complement strand
AAATCGCCTCGCCGAAATGTCTGCAAGAAATTTCGGACTTGGTGAGAAAAATTGGAACGAACCGCCTCATTTCCGAAAAAATTGCGTCTTGGGATTTCGTCCAGCCGTTTGATTTTACAGCTTCATTCCTTGCTCGCCGCGCCTGCGGGCGCGGCGAGCAAACCTCTCTGTCCGTTTCCAAAAATTTGCAAAATCCTGTTTGGTGGACTGTAAGGGAATCGAACCCTTGACCTCCGCAGTGCAAATGCGGCGCTCTAGCCAACTGAGCTAACAGCCCATGAAAATAATGCATCTCCCATAACTCGCAAATCGGAGACATGCAGAGGTAAGTATCTCTCTATAGTTCTTTGTGTTACCCGCGCTCAATTTTAAGTTTCAGACAGCAGGCGCGCGTATCAGTGATTTATATCGAGGAGCGTTGCCCAAGTTCGGTAAGTGGGGAGAGTATCCATCCGGCAAAAGTGCTGAAAATGTTGGTGATCAGCATAATACCAATGAAGATGAAGAAAATACCTATGAGTTTGTAGAACAAACGGCTTCCGCCCGAACTTCCGAAGTGTGCTTCCGCCCAACCGATGGAGCCAAAATTTTGATGCATCCATTCAGCATACCTGGTAATGGCAAAGCCGATGCCGAGTACCATGATGCCAATAATCATACGTCTGATCATAGGGAAAACATTAAGGAAATAATAAGGTAGTACAACGTGGACAGAAACTGACTCGGATTACCGAGCCTGACTTTTGGTGTGACCTTACAACCACGTTAGAAACTATTTTAGCAAAAATTTCTGAAAAAATCAAATCGCTCCGCTCCGCTGTAGTGCCGCTCACGCGGCACTACCCCGCAGAAAAATTGCCTTCCCTTTAAGAAAAAAATTGGTGCGCACAAAAATAAAACTTAAATGATAAGGCAATTTTTCTGCTCGGCTCTGTTCTAACGAACATGACGGCGGGGTTTCGCTTGCGGCTCGTAGGAAAAAATTGGGGGAGTTTGAGGGGGAAAATTTTTGCCCGCGAGCCGCCAACGAATTGACCTTGAAAAAGCCGTCTTGTCTTGTAGTGGTGGGCGCGCCTGGATTCGAACCAGGGACCTTCTCGGTGTAAACGAGACGCTCTAACCAACTGAGCCACGCGCCCGTGGTACCCTTTGTTTGAAAATGCGCGAACCTTCTTTGTAGGAAGTCCAGTTTGGTGCGGACGAGAGGACTTGAACCTCCACGAGCGAAACCGCTCACAAGCCCCTCAAGCTTGCGTGTCTACCAAATTCCACCACGTCCGCAAAACTATTTTAATCCACAGTTTTTTCCAGCAAACGCTTTTTCCAATTGCGTAAAAAATAGAGTTTTGCGCGGCGTACGCGCGCCGCTTTCACGATCTCTATTTTTTCAATAAACGGAGAATTCAAGGGAAAGATTCTCTCTACCCCTATGTTGCCTACTTTCTTGCGAACTGTAATAGTAGCTCCGGCTTCTTTACCGTGCTTGTGTGCAAGAATAATACCCTCAAACATCTGGAGACGTTCTTTTTCCTCACCTTTCGCACTGGTTTCCTTGATTTTTTGGAACACTTTTATGGTCATACCTGGTTGCAGATTCGCGTACGCACCTTGTGAGGCAAGCGTTTCTACATTCTTTGATACTTTCATATTATTTGTCTTGTCTGCAGCTGGTGTATCAGTTGTGGCACTCTCTGCCGGTGTTTCGCGCACCGGAATTTCTGCGGTTGATTTTTCTTCAGTAGCCTCAACGGGAGTTTGTGCCGCCGCGTCTTTTGTGGTTTCGTCAGTCATATGCGTGGTGTGAGTATTCGGGAAAATAAGCCTGTTTTTAAGTAAAAGCAGTCTCCATTCTAGCTAATCCGATAGGTTTTGTCAACAATAAAAACGGAAGTCAGAAGTTGGTAATCAGAAGTCGGAAGCATACATCAGCTACCATCAAAAGAATTTTTGCTTAACAATCATTTCCGCTTGCTGGATAGTTTCAGGAAGCCGTCCCTCTTTATTTTCTATGACGTTATCATACACATCCAAGTGCCGCATCCATTCGGCGGAAAACTTTTGGCGTTTTTGTATTTCTTCCCAAGGATCGCCGCGTTTTTTCAGTCGCTCGGTCAATACCGCAGTATCCTTATTTGGCGGTGTAATGACGATACTCAAACTTTCCGGAAATTGTGTTTGCATGTTCGCAACTCCCTGCCAATCCATTTTCCATAACACGGGATTGGGTTGGGTTAAGCATCTTTCAATTTCTTTGTATGTAGCGCCCCGGTAGTCGCCATATACTTCCGCCCATTCAATAAATGCGTTTGCTTCGCGCATGCGCTGAAAGTCTTCTCGGGTAATAAAATAATACGGGCTTCCTTCCTGCTCACTCCCACGCGGCTTGCGCGTAACCGAGGTAATGACCCGAATTGCACTGAATCGCTTCACCATGGCTTCAATGACAGAATCTTCCCCGGCACCCGATGGGCCGGAAATGAGTATGAGCGGAGGATGATTTTTTGTAAAATCCATACACTTAAGAACATTGTTTGAGGAAGTCAAAGAATTCTTTTGGTGGTTCAACACTATAATTTTTCCATTCGTTTTGCAAGTCAGAGAATCCAAGATGTTCCGCATGCAGCATAAGGAACGGGGCGGTAAACGCCGGCTTCTTTTTTGGCATATAGAGGATGTCCCCGACCACCGGATGGCTGATTGCCAACAGGTGCGCGCGGATTTGATGGGTGCGTCCCGTGTGGATTTGCACGTCAACCAGTGTCGCGGCACGGTACCGCTCACGAACTTTGTAGGTGGTGAGTGCGCTCTTGCCGTCCTGGCTTTTGGGGCGGGCAGCCATTTTACCGCCGGTTGCTGCACGGCTGATGACAAAATCAATTTCCCCTTCGTCTTTTGTCATAACACCGTACACCAGCGCCGTGTAACGTTTCTCAATGCGGCGCAGTTTGAACTCGCGCTTCAGATACTCAAACATTGCGAACGTGCGCGGTATGATCATGATGCCGGAAACATCGCGATCCAAACGGTGTACCAGCGTCGGGCGTCCGGGATCTTCGCCGATTTTCCCCAGCGATGCATCGTACGCGAGGAGCATATCCACAAGCGTTCGTTCACGAGTATCCGGTGATGCGGTCGGGTGTACGAGTAGTCCCGCGGGCTTATTGATAATGAGGTAGTCATCGGTATGCGCTACGATGTCCAGTGCAAAGGTTGCCTTTCTTTCCTGCTTGGGAAACTTACCAGAGCGCGGTGATTGAGTGGGCAGCGTCATAACAACATCCCCATCTTTTAAAAACTGATGGACAGATGGAGTGTGCTCATTCACCAGCACCCCACCACATTGAATGAGTTTTTGTATCCGTGATCGGGAAATATCAGGAAGCTGCTCCGACAAAAAAACATCCAGCCGCGTTTTTTTTGCGCCTGCGGAAGTGTAGATAAATTTTCGTTGGTCAGTCATAGTATTTGGTTAGGGAGATTTTTTATTTTGTTGCTGATAGAGCTTTTGGAGATAGATCAGCGCCTGTTTTTTTGTTTTCACTTTTCCGTCCAACTGGGCTTCGTGCAGTGCATCCAAAAGTCTGCCAACGTTTCTCCCCTCCGCAAGATTAAAGATTTGCATAAGATTGTCGCCGTCAACCAATTTTTTTATTTTTGGCATGCGGCGCGGTTTTTCTTTTTTGTAGATCGCCAAAACTTTTTTGTAGAGGGAGAGTCCTTGCGGAATTGTTCCGAGCGAATCCGCGCGTAACAGCAGCAGTAAATCAGCAAAGAGCGGATTGCCCAGCCAATGCTTACGGCGTTCTTTGCTCATGGTGAGGACATTGTCCAGCATCATGTGGTGCCTGATGAGCCAGGATACGTCGCGTATAAACTTTGTTGGAGCTTTCAGGCGCTTCAAAATTTTTTCCGCAATCTCCGCCGATTTGGTCACATGACCGTCAAAGCGGATACGCTCCGCGGTTTTGAACGTGTCCGGTTTTCCTACGTCATGAAGGAGTATGCTCCACGCAAGCGTGGAACTCGGGTGTGACGGAAAATTATTGAGCGACTTTAACGTATGCTGCCAAACATCGCCTTCCAGGTGGTATTCTTTTGGCTGGGCGACACCTTTGCATTTTTCCAATTCCGGAAAAACAATGGCAAGCAGTCCCAAATCTTCCAAATTGCCGAAAGCGGAAGCGGCGCTTGGTCCCGTAAGGATTTTTGTCATCTCGTCAAAAATTCGTTCTTTTGATACAACCGTTATATCTCCCGCATATTTTTTTATGGCGTTGTAGGTGTGCGGGTGGTACTGAAAGCCGAGCGCGTTTTTAAATCGTACAGCGCGCAGCATGCGCAGTTTATCTTCTTTAATGCGCTCATCGGCCCTGCCAATAAAGCGAATCAGGCCAAGCAGCAGATCTTCCTGTCCGCCCACGTAATCATAGAGATGTTTTTTGACTGGATCGTAAAACAAACCATTGATGGTAAAATCCCGGCGCTTGGCATCTTCCTGCGGATTGGTAAACAGCACGGCATCGGGGTGTCGACCGTCCGAGTAGCCGCTGTCCGAGCGAAAGGTTGCGACTTCAAACTCATGTCCTTGCTGATGGACGCGCAGTACGCCAAACTGTCGTCCAACCGGATAGGTTTTTGGCAAGATCGTTTCTATCTGGTCGGGTGTTGCTGAAGTGGCAATGTCAAAATCTTTCGGTTGCCATTTTTTCTTTTGCTGTTTGGCGAGCAGCATGTCGCGTACCGAACCGCCTGCCCAGTAGGCGGCAAACCCTGCGTTTTGTAGTTTTTTAACAATGGCGAGAGAAGCGAATTTCATACATACGTAGCTTAGCACTAAATCTTGAAACGTAAAACATGAAACTTCGCACCCGCTCTACAAATGAGTGCCATGACTTCGTATGTCCTCGAGACTTGCGAAGTCGGCATAGCGAACTCTACACGAAAAAGCCCCCGGGAGAGGAAAGCGCCATGGCTGTGTAGGCCTGCTTTCTCCCGAGGACGGTACGTGATAGCGTTTAGGGCAAAACCTTGTACTCCAAGGCATGCCCTTGACTAGGAGCTATCAAACCCCGACTGGTTCGCAGATTGTTGGTGTCACAAACGCCGAATGGTATTCTCCTTACTTTTTAAAGCACAAGAAAGCAGTGTAGTGTACATGAAAAACGAGAACTTGTCAAGGTGGTGGGCGGCACAAGAGTTGAACTTGTGACCTCTACAATGTCAATGTAGCGCTCTAACCAACTGAGCTAGCCGCCCATGCGGAAATAGTAGATATGCGTAAAGACAAGAAGTAGTATAGAAAATAAGCAAAAAAAAGTCAAAGCCATACACCTCCCTATGCTTACTATCAATACCCTATGCTATATCCTTTCTTCTTGTTCCAGAACAATTATTTTATCCAACAATGCTGGAAAAGTGTATCCAGCAGCTTCTGCTGCTTTAGGAAGAAGTGATTTGGTGGTGAGTCCTGGGATAGTATTCAATTCCAAAAAGAAAACATCACCGCTTGTATCAACAATAAAGTCAGAACGAAACACCCCTCGGCAGCCAAGAAGAGTGTGTGCTTGTATGGCATATCCCCGCAACATTTGTACTAAGTCGTCGGATAGGGGTGCAGGGCATATTTTCTGAGCCAAACCGTCAGCATATTTTACTTCACGATCAAAAATGTATGGGAAGAATGTATGGCGATACCGGAAGCGCATCAAGTTTTTCGTTTCCCAAAACCGCAACAGTATACCCATGTCCCTTTATATAGGATTCAATAAGTACATTGCTTTCAAACAAGAGGGCTTTTTCCATACCATACCGAAGTTCTTCCTCCGTGTGTGCGAGCGTCATACCAACACTGGACCATCCATGGAGCGGCTTTATCATAGCGGGAAGCAGCGCCATCGGAAGAGGACCATACTTCGTTATCTATACCCCTCGTGGAACCGACATACCTGCAGCCGCGCATAGTACCTTTGTCCGATGCTTATCTATGGCTAGCGCGTGCGTGGCTACGCCAGAAAACGTATAGTGTATACCCAGCGTTTCCAAAAATCCTTGGACAGTACCGTCTTTCCCGCAGGATCCGTGAAAAATAGGGAGTGCAATGTCAAAAGTTTTATAATGTTCAAGAAATTTTTGCAGGTCGTTTGGGAAATCAAAAAAAGTAACCTTGTATTTTTTAGTATCAAGATATTTTTGTACTTCACCTGCACTTTGGATCGCTATATCCCGCTCGGACGATGTTCCACTGGCGAGGATGGCGATGGAAATCATAAAAAGTTGGAGTAGACAATAGGTATATGGTCACTGCTTGCACGAACTGCAAATGGCCGCCATCATGGAATTGAACCTGGAACCGTCCGGATATATCAAAAATATAGTGTTGTCGCTCGCACGAACTGTAAATATCCGTCCGCCCGCCTGGACTTGAACCAGGGACCGATCGGATATAAGCCGATTGCTCTAACCAACTGAGCTACGGGCGGACGGATATTTCCAATCGTAACTCGCTAGACACTAAAAGCCGAATGTTCTACCATTGAGCTACACGCGCAGGTTGTTGTGCTTGTGCCACCCTGTACGTAAGCTACGCACTCCAAACTTATTGAGCTAAGGACTGGCGCATCTTTGCAATCATAACGTGTTAGGCAGTACAAACCGAACGCTCTTCTATCCTAGCGTAAAGCTCTACATTCGTCAAAACAGAAAAAAGCGACTTGCGCCGTTCCTTGTAGTTTATCACGCATTTCTTACTTTTCTTTACGCCACCATCTTCTCCATCGCCTCTTGCAGGGTACGAATAACCCTTGCCTCGGCGGTTTTGAGATCCGTATGATCAAGGGTTACTTCGGCAAACGCGCGGGAACCTGTCGCGCCAAGTTGCGCGGCAAGAGCGAGTGCATCCACATTTTTTACCGCACGTATCCAAACTTGTATCACCCCCGTGTCTTCTTTTTCAAATAACAGGACGATGACCCTGGCTTGCGGTGCGCTGACAATCAACTCGTCAGTCATGCCTTCAAAATTTTCTGCCGATGCGTCTGCGAGGTTGAAATCTTCCTGGCTGATGAGCGACCAGACGAGCTGATTATCCACGCGGGATTTGAGCCGCGCCAGAACGCGTCCCCACAATTTAAGCGTATTGAGCGAATGGCTTTGATAGATGTTCTTGACGATTTCTTCGCGCGCTCCGCCCTGCTCAACCAGTTCACTTGCGACGCGCAATGCATGGGGTGTAACGACGGAAGTCTTAAACGACTTGGTACGGGTGATCATACCGGTCAAAAGCAGCGTCGCAAGGTCTTTATGCATGTAGCTGGAATCCAATTCTTTGAACAAGCGGTAGAGGATTTCGGTAATGGACACAGCAGTCAGATCCAAAACATTAATTTGTCCGTAGCCCTCATTACTGCTGCGATTGTCAATATTCAAAATTGGCGTTTCATAAAAACTTTCAGCCCGTTCGTCAAAAAATGTTCCCAGCGACTCCAAATCCTGCGTGCCGATCGTGATGATCAAGTCATAGGCGGCATGCGCCTGGTTTTTGATTTCCACATCTGCTTCGGTAAATTCGCCGTCCTCGGGCGTAATGAAAATGCGCAGTCGCTCACCCTCGGTATCATAGCTGAATTCTTTAACCTTGGTATGCGTGAGGTCAAGGCTGATAACGAACTGGCTCAACTCGTCGGACTTGCCCATAATCTTATCAATCTGCGGCAAGAACTCTAACGTCTTGGGCCGGTAAAAATCCTCGCAAAGTATGGTAACATCTTTCCCGAGATGTTTTAAAAATAAAAAGAGTGCCAACGAACCGGATATGGCATCGGCGTTGAAATTTTTTGAAAATGTGATGAGTATGCGCTGGGCTTTCTCAAATTGAGTTTTGATTTGCTCGGTTTGGGTTAAGGCCATAGCAAGAAGTCGGAAGTGAAAAAGAGGAAGTCTGACAGTGCGGCGCATCATGCGCATTACGGGGAGTATTTCGGGAAATCATGGCAGTGTAGCATACTGGAGCAAAAGGTCAACCCGGTTGAAAAGTAGGAGATTTACTGGTAAGGTGGCAGGTATGGAATTGCCTAAAGTGTACAATCCAAAGGAAGTTGAAGACGCTATCTACCGTTCATGGGAGGAGAGCGGCTGTTTTAATCCGGATAATTTGCATGTTGCGAAAGACGCGGAGAGTTTTACCATTGCCATGCCCCCGCCGAACGCCACGGGAGTACTGCATTTGGGGCATGCCATGACCATGGCGTTGGAAGACGCAATGATCCGGTTTGCGCGCATGCGCGGGTTACGCGCGCTATGGGTGCCGGGAACGGATCATGCGGCTATAGCCACACAAAACGTGGTGGAAAAAAAGCTGGCGAAAGAGCATATTACGCGGCACGATTTAGGTCGGAAGAAGTTTTTGGAGAAAGTTGCGGAACACGTTACCGAATCGCAACATACAATAAAAAATCAAATCCGCAAAATGGGTGCAAGCTGCGACTGGTCGCGCGAGCGCTATACCTTAGACGATGGGCTGACCCGTGCGGTGCAGGAGGTGTTCGTGCGCATGTACCACGATGGGTTGATTTATCGAGGCAATCGCATCGTTAACTGGTGCCCGCGTTGCCACTCCACACTCGCTGATGATGAGATTGCGTACGAAGAGAAGCCGACAACCCTCTTCACGTTTCGCTATAACAACGATTTTCCCATCGCCATTTCTACGACTCGCCCCGAAACCAAACTTGGCGATACCGCGGTTGCCGTGCATCCTGATGATACGCGCTATAAAAAGTATGTGGGAAAAATCTACGCCATTCGTTTTGGTGATGTGGTGCGGCACGTGCAGGTGATTGCCGACACGGAGGTTGACATGAACTTTGGCACGGGGGCGGTTGGAGTGACCCCGGCACACTCTATGACGGACTATGCGCTGGCGGAGCGCCATGGCGCGGAGGTGGTCAAAATCATCGGTGAGGACGGGGTGATGCTGGATGCGGCGGGCGCTGACTACAAAGGATTGCCAGTGGGTGAAGCGCGCCAAAAATTTATTGCATGGCTGCAAGCCGAAGGATTGGTTGAGAAAGAAGAGTTTATAGTCCACAATTTAAGTGTGTGCTACCGGTGCGGCACGCCGGTGGAGCCGCTACCATCCGAACAGTGGTTTGTCAGCGTGGACAAGCCGTTTACCCTGCAATACGGACATATACAAGGCATAAAAAAAGGCAGCAAATATTCCTTGAAAGAACTGGCACTACACGTGGTACGCGAGGGGTTGATAGAAATCATTCCCGGTCGTTTCAACAAAACGTATTTTAACTGGATGGAAAATCTGCACGACTGGTGCATCTCGCGACAGATTTGGTTTGGACACCGCATACCCGTATGGCACAGGAAAGATTCTGCAATATATGTTGGCGTTAAGCAACCGGAGGGAGAGGGATGGATACAGGATCCGGATACGCTGGATACCTGGTTCTCTTCCGGCTTGTGGACATTCTCCACGCTGGGCTGGCCCGAAGACACGCATGATCTCAAAACCTTTCACCCGACATCCGTTTTGGAAACGGGCTACGACATTCTCTTTTTCTGGATAGCGCGCATGATCCTCATGACGACCTACGCGCTCAATGATATTCCGTTTAAGCAAGTGTATTTGCACGGTTTGGTGCGCGATAAAGAAGGACGCAAAATGAGCAAGTCGCTCGGCAACGGCATTAATCCGATAGTAATGATAGAGCGGTATGGCGCGGATGCTCTGCGCGTGAGTATGATGATCGGAAATGCCGCGGGCAACGATGTCCGACTCTATGCAGAAAAGATAGAAGGCTATCGCAATTTTGTGAACAAGCTTTGGAACATCGCGCGGTATGTACTCATGAGCGTCAAGGAAATAACCGTTCCCGAGGCTGTACCAAATCCGCAAACGCTTGCCGACCGCTGGATACTCGCGCGTCTTGCGGAAACGGCAACAACAGTAACCAAAGCGCTTATCCGACACGATTTTTCACTCGCGGGAGAGACACTCCGTGCATGCACCTGGAATGATTTTGCGGACTGGTACGTGGAGATCAGTAAAAAAGAAGAGGGGAAAGACGCCATACTCTTGTACGTGCTTGATATGCTCCTCAAACTTTGGCATCCGCTCATGCCATTTGTTACCGAACATCTTTATCGCTTGTTGCACGGAGAAGACGCGCAGCTCATAGTGGCGGCGTGGCCAAAGCATGCGGGGAAGTATGACGCAAAAGCGCTAGCGCATTTCGGGCAGTTTCGTGATATGATACAGGCAGTACGAACCATTCGTGCCGAAAATCATCTTGCGCCAACGGTAGGTATAGCAGTAACTGCAGTTGCTCCGGAAGCCAAAGAACTCGGACCCTATGCGCATCTTGCGGCTGAATTACTGCGTGCCACATCGGTGGCGCTAACCGATACCATGCCATTTGTGCCGCATGCGGCAGTCCAGCATGCTGGACAAGTTATGGTACTCGTGCCGCTTGAGGGATTGGTGGATATCGAACGGGAGAAGAAGCGTCTGGAAAAAGAATGCCAACGGACGGCAAAGTATGTACAGAGCGTTGAGCAGAAATTAGCGAACAGAGCATTTATCGCCCATGCTCCTGTGGAAGTGGTGGTGGCGGAAAAAGGAAAACTTACGGCAGCCCAAGAAAAACTCGATAAACTTTCTGAACAACTGGCGCATCTGTAATGTCCGATAGCATCGCATCTTTTTCCTGTCACTCCCGCGTACGCCTGTCTGCCGGCAAGTAGGAGGGAATCTCTAAAAGTTGGGAATGATCTTATACAACAGCATGTGCCCATAGATACTTCAAAAAAAACAATTGATGAACTTTTGACCCGCGGTGTTGCGCAAGTAACGGTGCGCGAGAGCGTGGAGAAAAAACTGCGATCGGGGAAAAAGTTGCGCATCAAACATGGTGTTGACCCTACCACCAAAGACCTGCATTTGGGCTACGCGGTGGTGTATGAAAAATTGCGGAAGCTGCAACAAATGGGACACACAATCGTGTTTTTGATTGGCGACTTTACCGCGCGTTTCGGCGATCCGACCGACAAAGAGTCCCAGCGTACGCTGCGTGATAAAAAGGAAGTGGAGGCGGCAGCCAAAAGCTACGCCAAACAAATTGGCACGATATTGGATATGCAGAAAACGGAAGTGCGCCACAACTCCGCATGGTACGACAAACTGTCTGCTGAAGGGTTATTGCGTCTCATGTCGCGCTTTACGGTCGCGCGTATGCTGGAGCGCGATATGTTCCAAAAGCGGCAGGAGGCGGGGCATGAGATTGGTATGCATGAACTCGTCTATCCGGTATTGCAGGGGTGGGATTCGGTGATGCTCAAGAGCGATATTACGGTTGTGGGCACCGATCAAACTTTTAATGAGTTGCAGGCGCGCAAATTGCAGGAGCAGGAGGGGCAGGAACCGCAGGATATCATTGCCATGGATATATTGGTTGGTACGGACGGTCATCTCAAAATGAGTCAGTCACTTGGCAATTACGTGGGTATTATGGAAAGTGCGATGGAACAGTATGGTAAACTCATGTCCATTCCAGATTCTGCCATCTTGTCGTATCTTACTCTCGTAACGCGCATTTCCGCACAAGAGATCGCGCTGTTATCTGAAGAACTTACTAAGGATAAGGTGAATCCACGGGATGTAAAAATGCGCCTCGCAAAAGAGGTGGTAACCATATACCATGGAGCGACAACTGCGGAAAAGGCCGAACAGGCGTTTATCCTGCAATTTCAAAAACATGAGCCGCCGACCTATATAGAAGAAATTTTGGTCAAAGGCGCAACACTCATTGAGGTAATGGTGGAAACCAAGCTTGTCGCATCAAAAGGCGAGGGGCGCAGAATGTTGGAGCAGAACGCGGTTAAGGTTGATGGAGAAAAAGTTGTTGATGGCACGCTCGCCGCAAAAAAACTCAAAGGGAAAGTGCTGCAAGTCGGCAAGCGGAAATTTGTGAAGATCACGTAGTCGTCTCAACTAAATTATTGACTCCGTAAATCCATCGGACTTACGGAGTCCCGCAATAAACACATGGAAATCGTATTTGTTACCCTAGGTATCGTTCTCGCCGTGCTGGTTGCGTGGCAGTTTTTTGCAACGCGAAAAATGCTGGAAAAACTTACAGAAAGCAGGGAAAAAGATCAATCACTGCTTATGGTGCAGCAGCGCATTGATAACATTACCAAGGAATTGAACGAACGATTGGCGGAAGTTGCGCGTTCGCAAGATCGCTCCACCGTATCCATTGGCGAGCGGCTGGACAATGCCGCGAAAGTGGTTGGCGCGGTGCAGCACAAGCTCGGCGGCATTGAGGAAAGCAGCAAGCGCATTTTTGACGTGGGCAAAGATATAGCAAGTTTGCAGGAAATTCTTCGCGCGCCGAAGCTGCGCGGTATGCTGGGAGAGTTATTTTTGGGGGATTTATTAGCGCAAATTTTACCCCAAGAGCACTACATGTTGCAGTACCGGTTTAAGAGCGGGGAAGTGGTGGACGCGGTGGTGAAACTGCGCGACGAGTATTTGGTGCCGGTAGACTCCAAATTTCCGTTGGAGAATTTTAAGCGTGTGATTGAAGCGCAGGATGATGAGGAACGTAAGCGAGCGCGCAAAGTATTTCTCTCGGATGTCAAAAAACATATTGACGCGATAGCGGCAAAGTATATTCTGCCGGATGAAAAAACGTTTGATTTTGCGCTCATGTACGTTCCGGCGGAAAATGTGTACTACGATATGATTGTGAAAGACGCGGAAGGAACCGGTATTTCGGATTATGCGCTGCAAAAAAAGGTGATACCGGTTTCGCCCAACAGCTTCTATATTTACCTGCAAGCAATCGTGCTGGGATTACGAGGCATGCGCATTGAGCAGAGCGCCAAGGACATACTGTTGTATCTCCAGCGGCTGCGCGGCGATTTTGGCAAATTCAGTGAAGACTACCGCGTTTTGGGAAAACACCTGGGGTATGCGAAGAACAGCTATGACGAATCGGAAAAGCGTTTGGAGAAAGTGAGTGATAAGCTGGAATCCATTGGCGAAGGGAGAAGCGAAAAGCTCATAACAAAAAACTCCTAACCTACAGCACTTGTATCATTCCCGCAAAGGCGGGAATCCATGTTTCTTACATAACTTATTTTCTATTCTATACGAGAAGGACAACGCGCGCCAAAAGAAGTATTGCAGGATTAAGAGATTACTCCAAGAACTTCTGAACAAAAAAAGCTGACGATATTGCGGATACTGTCCAGAACAAAAAAGATGTTCATGAAAATCGTTTGAACGTGGAAGCAATGCAAGCGGAAAAAAAGCGCGAGGAAGCATTTGCACAATGGGAAAAAGACCAAGGTATTCAGGACGGATTGGTGCCACTGCAAGACGAAGAGGAAAAGGAACATACTGAATAATTTTCTTGCGCATAAAAACTCCTCTGGGCGTACAACGCGGGAGGGGTTTGCTATTTTTTATTTTCGGCGGTAAGGTGTGGGGATATGTTCGTATCGGTCAATCAAAAAAATACCAACAACCTTGCCGACTTGCCGCAAAAGCCGGGGGTTTATGTATTGAGAGGCGCGCGCAAGACTATACTCTACGTCGGGAAAGCAAGCAGGTTGCGCAACCGCGTGCGGTCGTATTTTCAGAAAACATCTACCTATGTATCGCCTGTCAAATTCAATTTGGTTCCGGAAATCCGCTCCGTGGAAATTCGGGAGACTGGATCGGAAATAGAGGCGCTATTGCTTGAGGCGAATCTCATTAAAAAATACCAGCCGCCCTACAACGTGCTGCTGCGGGACGATAAGTCGTACATCTACATAAAAATCGCAACCGAAGAACTGTTTCCTCGCATTTTTACGACACGTACGCTGGAAAAAGCGGGAACCTACTATGGCCCGTTTACGAGTGCGGATGCGGTCAAAGAAGTATTAAAGCTCGTGCGGAAGTTTTTCCCCTATCGTGATAGTTCCTGCAAACCCGATCAAGGATTTCCCTGTTTTTCCTATCGGCTGGGGAGGTGTCCCGGACCTTGCGTGGGAGCAATAACGCAACTTGAGTATCGCAAGATCATCAGAAAGATCAAGCTTTTTTTTGAAGGGAAGCATAGTGAACTTGCGCGAGAGGTGAAAAGAGAATTGCGCGAGGAGCGGAAGCGTTTGCAGAGCGAAACTGACGAGGGAAAGCGGGGTGCGTTGGAGCTTGCGATCGCTCGTAAAGAAGTACAGGCGGAAAACTTGCGCGAGGTGATTGTGCATACCAAACTTGTAACCAGCCAGGAGAAATTTGCGTATGACGTGCGGGAGTTGGCGCGAGCCCTGCACTTACCCGCCATGCCCCACCGTATTGAAGGGTATGACATTGCGCACACGGGAGGCTTAAACGCCACCGGATCCCTGGTAGTTTTTGCGGAGGGAGAGCCGCTCAAATCCGCATACCGGAAATTTCGCATGAAAACGGTTGCGGAAAAACCCAATGACACGGCTATGCTCAAAGAAGTGCTTTCTCGCCGCCTGACAAAACTGGATACGACGGAAGCCGCACGCTGGAAACTGCCGGATCTTATGGTAATTGACGGCGGCAAAGCACAGCTCAATGCCGCGCGTTCGGCGCTACGAAGTGGGGGGGTTAGTGTGCCGGTTGTGGCAATTGCCAAAGGAGGCATTCACGGAAGTCAATTACGGCAAAAAGACGAACTCTATTTTCCCGGAGAAAAAAAACCGCTTGTGCTTCCAAAGAATTCTCCCGCGTTGCATATCATCCAGCGTGTACGGGACGAAGCGCACCGTTTTGCGCTCTCATATCACCAGCATTTGCGATCCAAGAGAATGGTGCAAAGGTAATGCTTCACATCAATCCCGCATGGCATTGTAGATTGAGCGAATAATACCATGTTCTACGCGTAATATAAGCGTAACGGCGGCGCAACACCAAATTAACAAACAACGTAGTATGTTATGCACCGCGTTTTTGCGCAATATTTTTTATTAACCACGCAGAATGCTCCAGCCTTTTAAGGCTGGAGCAGCTCATTCTGGGCGGATGGCTACTTTGCCGAAAGTGTAGGGGTAAAGAATGAAAGTACGATCAGACAATACATCAACGACCAATCATGGCCATAGGAGTAAATTCTCCGCCCTTTAGGGCGGGGATTACGTTAATTATAACAAACTTATGCAACACAATAGAGATATACACATAACCATACCCGATGACGCTATGTCCGGGTGAATACAGTCCTTACGCGAAGGAGGGTTTACCGAGTAAGAGATGGATCTCTTACTCGGCCATCTCAACGAAACTTACGCAAACCAAAAAGGCATTATAGATACCGAGCGGGAATTGAAGAGCATTGAGCAATATATTTTTGAAAAGGAATATCGGCTATTGAACGATGAGCAGCGCGAGTACTTGCGCAAATGGATTGAAATGTGGAAGAAAAAATAAAAGTACTACACCTCCACGAGCGGCTTGATTTCCAAAGACTTTTTAATCGTGCGCGGCGTCAAGCCGTGTTTTTTGTTATACGCTTGCTGGATTGCGCGGCGGCGTTCGGTTTCGGCGATGGCGCGGCGCATGGAGTCGGTAGTTTTGTCGGCGTACATAATCACCCGCCCGTCTTTATGACGCGCTGCTCTGCCCATCGTCTGAACGAGTGAAGACTCGTGACGTAAAAATCCTTCTTTGTCCGCGTCTAAAATGATAACGAGTGACACTTCCGGCAAATCAAGCCCTTCCCGCAAAAGGTTAATGCCCACTACCACGTCGTAATAGCCCTCGCGAAGCTTTTGTAAAATATCGCTTCGTTCCAGCGTCTGGATATCGGAATGCAAATAGGTAGCCTTAATATGCTTGTCTAAAAGAAAGTCCGTCAGCTCTTCCGCCATGCGCTTTGTGAGCGTCGTAATGAGCACGCGCTGCTTTTTTGTGACACATTTTTCAATTTCTTTCATGATATCGTTGATCTGTCCATCGGTTGCGCGCACATCCACCTTGGGATCCAAAAGTCCGGTCGGGCGCAGCAACTGTTGTGCGACTCGGTGGGTTGGGCCGTAGTGTTTGGTAAACGCATCCGTGATTGTTTTGGTATCCGACGAATGTGAAAGTTCATACTCACCCGGAGTGGCAGAAGTATAAATAACTTGCGGCATTTTCTTTGTGAACTCGGCAAAGGTGAGCGGGCGGTTGTCAAACGCGCACTTCAAGCGAAAACCGTAGCTAACCAGCTGCTCCTTGCGCGCGCGATCACCCGCGTACATGCCGCGCACCTGCGGAATCGCAATATGCGATTCGTCAATGAACAGGAGCATGTCTTTTGGAAAGTAATCCAGGAGCGTGTAGGGTGGCTCGCCCACCTCGCGAAAATCAAAATGGCGCGAGTAGTTTTCGATGCCATTGCAATACCCAACGCGCTCAATCATTTCCAAGTCGTACGTCGTGCGGCGTTTCAGCCGATCGTATTCCACAATCTTTTTTTGCGCTTGCAATTCCGCCAACCGTTCTTGGAGTTCCAAGCGAATATTTTTTATTGCGACCTTAATTTTATCTTCCGGGGTTACAAAGTGCTTTGCGGGAAAGAGTAATACTGCGTCCACTTCCGCGAGCGCTTTTTTGAGTGACGCGGCATAGGCGACGCGCAGGTGTTTGGGATTTCCCTGAAAGATGAGTAGGCGCTCAATGGCATCGCCGAAGAGTTCCAGGCGCACTACCTGATCACCGGTAGCAGGATGTATTTCCACCGTATCGCCGCGTACGCGAAAACTTCCCCGCCCAAATTCCTCATCATTGCGTTTGTATTGAATATCCACGAGTGCGCGTAACAGCTCTTGCCGTTTGATGTGCTGCCCCTTGGCAAAGCTTACGCTCATAGCGCGGTAGTCCTCTGGCGAGCCAATGCCGTAGATGCACGAAACGGATGCAACAACCAGCGTATCGCGGCGCGTCAACAGCGACTGGGTCGCGGCGTGGCGCAGGCGGTCAATCTCTTCATTGATGGTCGCTTCTTTTTCAATATAGGTATCAGTGTGCGGCAAATACGCTTCCGGCTGGTAGTAGTCGTAATAACTCACGAAGTAGTGGACGGCGTTACGCGGGAAGAGGTCGCGCAGTTCCGTGTAAAGCTGCGCGGCAAGTGTTTTGTTGGGCGACAAAATGAGTGTTGGCTTTTGTGTACGCTCAACAATATGCGCCATGGTGAAGGTTTTGCCTGATCCGGTAACACCCAACAGCGTCTGGTGACCGTAGTTTTTTGCCACACCGTCCGCAAGCTGCGCGATGGCAGTCGGCTGATCGCCTTTTGGCGTGAGTGTTGTCTCAAGTTCAAACTGCATATTGGAACCAGCGTACCATAGGATATGAGCGTAAGCAATAAAAAGAAAAAGGGGTCGGGCACCTTTTTCTTTTTATACGCGTTTTTATCTACTTGGAAAAAATCGCTAAGTTTGCTAAGCTATGTGTACATACCTAAATTATTCTATGTTTCTTACTACAAAAAAATTAGCCGTCAAGTTTGCATCCGCGGTGCAGTATCGTTCCTACTATAAGATGCTCTTGGTATGCGAAGTTTTCGCCGCGCTGACGGTCAAATGTATCTATGGATTTTTTGCGCGTCTCAAGGTACGTAACGGCGAGTACCTTCATTTGATTGATCCCCCCTACCTCATTGTTGCCAACCACGCGAATTACAACGATCCGTTTATCATTGGCGCAGCCTCATTTTTTAAACAAAAAAAATTACTTCCCTACTGCTTCATGACGCTTCCAAAGTTTCTGGAATGGCCTATAAGGGGAAAGCTCATACGACTGGTAGGATCGTTTCCGGTTTTTCCAAAAGCGGGAAGTTTGGATGAGTCGTTGGAGGTAGCCATACGCATACTTAAAGAACGAAGGGGCAGTATTATCATGTTTCCGGAGGGAAAAAGAAATGCACAGCACCATCACCAAAACGCGCGACCGGGTATTGCGCATTTAATGAAAAAATTCCCCGACATTCCGGTGGTGCCTATGTTTATTTCCGGCAATCAACCCATACCACCACTTTCATTTTTTTTGGGGCGTATGAAACTTATGGTAACTATTGGCAAACCGTTTACCTGTCGCGATATTGAGGGAGAGAAAAAAGACAACATTGTTCTCGCGCGGGAAGTGATGCAGCGTATTATGGAACTTGAAAAAAATGGTTAGGTGGTGTAGTATCGTAAAATCCGAAAGCAAGTTTTTTGCAGGGTGGCCCCTGCCTGCCGAAAGGCAGGGAGTGGGTCAAATGAGCTTAAACATTTGACGGGCTGCAAAAGGTAGCCCGGGCAAACACGAGGTACAGTTTTTTGACCGAGTCCCGTTTCCACGGGACGAGAAATATGGAAGGGTGGCCGAGTGGGTCAAATGAGCTTAAACATTTGACGGGCTGCAAAAGGCAGCCCGGGCAAACACGAGGCACAGTTTTTTGACCGAGTCCCGTTTCCACGGGACGAGAAATATGGAAGGGTGGCCGAGTGGTTGAAGGCGACGGTCTTGAAAACCGTTAAGGGTTCACGCTCTTCGTGGGTTCGAATCCCACCCCTTCCGCCAGAAATCGAAATCGGATTTTAGAGCCGAAATGGGGTCGCGCCGAAGGCGCGACACTAATGCATTCCCCCCGCCGAATTCAGAATCCAAAAGGGTTTTCCACGCTCCGCGTGGCTCAAAAAGTACGGTTCGATCCTTAATTTGAAAGTTCGAACCGACTTTTTTGAACAAATGAGTATTTTCCTCATTTGTTCGGTCGTTTGCCAATTCCATATTGTATTTCAAAAACTTTTCGGTAAGTTCGAACCGATTATTCGCTTTTTGCTCAAAAGCCGATAATTTCTCTTTGAGAAGCTGATTTTGATTGACCAACTTGTTTTTAGCTTCGCGATATTCTTCGAGCGACAAAGCACTTTCGAGATAAGCATTCATCAGCTTCTCTATTTTGGAATCCAAAAGAGAAATATCGGCTTTTATTGAATCCGCAAAAAGCGTGCTCGATTGGACTTCCGATTGCCGATCTTTGTTGTTTTCGGCAATCATCCATTCTGTCCAATCGAGAGGCAAAGAAACTTTTTTGATTTCCTCTTGAATTTGAGAAGTGATGAGCTCCTCGCGAACATATTTCTGCGTACAAGGATTTTTCCGTTTGGTACATCGCAAATAGTTATGACCTTTTTGTTGCTCGGTGGTAATGAAGCAACCACATTCTCCGCAACGGAAAAATCCGCGATAGATGTACGGCTTCAAACCTTTGGAATGCGGTTTAGATTTTCGGCTCATCACTTCTTGAACTGTATCAAAAAGTTTCTTTGAAATAATCGGTTCGTGCTTTCCCTCAAAAATCTCTCCGTTATACCTCATTAGACCAGTGTAAATAGGATTTTTGAGAAGTTTTTGATAATTCGACACCGCAAGCTCTCTGCCGCTTTTTCGCTTCAATCCAAGGGCGTTAAATTTGTCGCGGACTTCCCGCAAAGTGAAGTTTCCCGTTGCATATGCCTCAAATGTCTTTTTCACAAGCGGTGCTAAATCTTCATGCGGGATAATTCCACCACCTTTCACATTTACATAACCTATTGGGGACATTTGAGGCCATATTCCTTCCTTCACTTTGTTTCGGTGTCCGCGCTTGATATTCTCGCTTAGATTGTCCACATAATACTTGGATTGTGAAAAAGCGATTGAGAGCATGAATTTTCCTTGCGGTGTCGGATCAAACCAAAAAGTTGGAAATTTCATTTCTACGATTACGCTAGTGTCAACGAGGTAGATAATTTTTCCTCCATCTACCGAGTTGCGAGCAAGTCTATCGGGATGCCACGCCAAAATACCAGATGCTTCGCCCGCTTCCATACGGAGCATCATTTCGTTAAACACAGGGCGACCTGGTATTTTGGCGGTCTGCTTTTCGACAAAGACATCTACCACCTCCAGTTGTTCTTTCAACGCGAGTTCCTTTAACTCACTCAACTGGTCAGAAATACTGCGGACTTGTCTGTCTTTGTCGTCCGTAGACTTGCGAGTATATATGAAAAACTTTTTGGTTTGATTATTCATAGAATTGTATTGGCAAACGACGAGCCACGCGGAGCGTGGAAAACCCTTTTGGATTCTGAATTCGGCGGGGGGAATGCATTAGTGTCGCGCCTTCGGCGCGACCCCATTTCGGCTCTAAAATCCGATTTCGATTTCTGGCGGTGTGTATTGGACAAAGTTCGACTGCATTTCGAGCTGAACCCTGACGAAAGCTACTAATCGCACGCGCGGAGCGCGTGGTGACTTGAAACTGCCTCGTACGCCCCGATTGCCTGCCTGCCGAAGCCTCGGCGCAGGCAGGCGTGGTGATGCGAACCAATGCGCCTCGGACACGCTCGCGGACTCGCGTGTGCAAAAACCAAAAAATTTCCTTGCATTTTTCTCGCGTCTCCTCCCCCCACCCCTCCACCGCGAAGCGGAAAAAGAAATGGAAAGGAAATTTTTGGTTTTGCTTCGCCGTTATCATAAATACAGTTTATCACAATATGCAAAGTTTAGGTATTGCAATCCAGCATATAGGCTGATAGTATTATGGTAGACACAATACGAACAAAAGAATATGCGGATTTTGTCGGAAAACTGCGGGAAGCTCGGCTTGAAGCAAGTTTGCGACAAATAGATGTCGCAAAAAAGTTAAAGCGAACGCAGTCGTATGTGTCCCGTGTTGAGGTTGGCGAACAGAGGCTAGATATACTAGAATTAAAGAAGTTCGCGGTTTTGTATAAAAAGAATATCAACTACTTTATTAATTAATGTTATAATAAAACTATGGAATTTCTAAAGAAAAACTTCGCCATACTTCTTGCTTTTATATTGCCAATCGTGCTAATAGCCGTTGTTGCGTTGAGTACGTACCTTCCATCACTTTTTCTTTCTACTAATTATAATTTTATTTATACATCTTGTGCTGACGGGACAAATTATTACTATTCATACAATTGTGATAACTATCTACAGAAACGCTATTCGGTTGTAGGTAATAAATTGGTTGCCAATAATGTAGACCCAACTTTAGATTCAGATAACGATAAAATACCTGACATTAACGAAAATTATACTGCTCGTATTTTCTTGCACGATACGGCAAAAAATGAGAGCAGAGAAATTACATTTGAGGAGGCACAAACACTGACACTTAATAGTCTTCTGACATCGCTTGACGGCGTTACAGTTTCAAGTTACTATGATAGAAGTGGTGGCGACTTTTTCTTTATTTTTGGTGGTGGTTCTTCGTCCTTTGGTTACTATCTTACAAAAGGAAAAAGCAAAGACAAATTAAATCTAATAAATAATACTGACCAGTATTATTACCGAAATAATTTCCAATTTGTTGGGTGGGTATTACCTGGTAGAAATTAATTACCATTAACTATTTATTTTTATGAATAAAGAAGAATTGCTACAAGAAATTTCTAATAAAATAAGTACGGGCGAGATAAGTCGCGAAGAAGCGGTAAGTCGGTTTGGTTTTGCTCCCGCAATGCAAAGTGAAGTTAAGGCGGAAAACTTGAAAAATTCCACGCCTTTTTCTGTGACAAAAATGTTGTATGTTTTGGGAGCAGCCATTGTGGTTATCGGTATTGTTATTTTTGTTCATCAAATTTGGTACGACATAGGGTCTTTTGGTCGCATAGCAGTTACGCTAGGACTTGGTTTTGTTATTACCGCCATTGGTTCAATGTTGCTTAAAAATAAACCCGAAGAAAACCTTGGGACAGTTTTTCATTTTATTGGAGGCATGCTGATTCCTGGAGGAGCAGTGGTAACTCTTTCTGAACTTAATCTTGATAGCGGTGACTGGACGATCGCAATTACATTTGGCGTCATATTTGCATTTTATCTATTGTTAAACTCTATTCATAAAAATGCCATCCTGACTTTTTTCGCAATAGCTAATGGAACTGCTACCGTCTATCTCGCTCTCAACTCAGTTGTCGGTGGTCCATTTGAGGGGTGGTTTGGTATAAAAGATATATATCAATATACGACTATGGCAATGGGGGCAAGTTATCTTTTACTCGCGCACGCTTTCCGCGATGGTTGGAACAAGAAACTTATTGGAGTTCTTTATTTCTTTGGTATTACTGGTTTTCTTGGTGCTGCGTTTTCGCAAGTGTTCGATTCAGTCCCATGGCAAATGCTCTATTTCATTCTTGTAATTGGAGGTCTTGCTTTGTCAGTGTATATGAGGAGTCGCAGTATTTTGGTCATAAGCACTCTTTTCCTTATTGCTCATGTTTCGTATATCACAAGTGAATATTTTGCAAATTCACTTGGTTGGCCAATTTCTCTCGTCATTCTTGGTTTTGTATTTATTGGACTTGGGTATGTCTCAATTAGTATCAATAAAAAATATATCGCAAATTAAATTTGCGTGATTCAAGGGAGCAATCCCCGCCGTTTTATAATATTTCCTAAAAACGGCAGGGGCTGTTGTGCGCGCACAGGGCGGGTGGGGCAAGCACATATAGATTTGCTTGCGCTTAGCGCAAACTGCTTTCTTGAGTTACCACAGACTCGAACGAAGCCACAGAGCGAGCACAAGCAACACTGAGCAGGCATCGTGAGCGAATGCGAACGGCCAATGCGAGGTGTTTGCGAAGTGTGAGTGGACATTAGAATTACCACTAAACGCGGATACGGGGGCGCCTCGGTCGCCGTGAGGGCGGAGAAAAGAGCAATCAAAACATGATAAAATAATGATGCTCTTTTCGGAGACTGAAACGGCGAAGCAAAACCAAAAATTTCCTTTCCATTTCTTTTTCCGCTTCGCGGTGGAGGGGTGGGGGGAGGAGACGCGAGAAAAATGCAAGGAAATTTTTTGGTTTTTGCACACGCGAGTCCGCGAG
>Ga0210050_1001677_pt1 | contig 22990 bp, 25 predicted proteins | sample CryGey132114_all_FD_185463 | JGI IMG/M metagenome (GOLD analysis project Ga0210050, IMG submission 185463) | Groundwater microbial communities from aquifer - Crystal Geyser CG22_combo_CG10-13_8/21/14_all (SPAdes) (version 2) | ecosystem: Environmental > Aquatic > Deep subsurface > Groundwater ... | reverse complement strand
ACAAGCTGTCTAATAAAGGGCCTGCCTATTTAAGGCACGCTCTTTATATGGCTTCTGTTGCCTGCCTAAAACATAATCTTCAGTTACGCAATCTGTATCATACGAAGATATCTCAGGGCAAAAAGCCGAAACAGGCGCTTATTTGCGTGGCTAAAAAGTTAGCTCATATATGCCTAAGCATGCTTCATAGCGGGCAAGATTATAACCCTGCCAGGGTATTTAGTTGCGCTTAGTTTTAAAAGAGCGATTGTTCTTTGAAAATCTATTAAAATTTATCTTTACTCTTTATAGGATGTCTTTTTTATATTTTCGTTAACTCGGGGTACAATGGGAACTTCTTTATCAGCCTCGCCACGTCTTTGGCGCATTCGTCCAGTTTATCCGGGTCTTCCCTGTATTTAATGGCTTTATCTATAATCTGCGCTATCTTTTCCATATCCTTTTCCTTCATACCTCTGGTGGTGGCCGCAGGAGTGCCAAGCCTTATGCCGCTCGTGAGAGCCGGGGAAGATTTATCAAAAGGTATCAGGTTTTTATTGACTGTTATGTGGATCTTATCCAAAAGTTTGCTCGTCTCTTTTCCTGTTATATTTTTTGAAGTAAGGTCCACCAGAAACAAGTGATTGTCTGTGCCGCCTGAAACTATCCTGTATCCTGATTTATTCAATGCCGACGCAAAAGACTTTGCGTTTTTTACAATCTGGCGCTGGTATTGCTTGAACTCCGGGGTATCCGCTTCTTTCAGCGCCACTGCCTTGGCAGCTATTATGTGCATCAAAGGCCCGCCCTGTTCCCCCGGAAAAACCTCCAGGTCTATTTTTCTGGCGAATTCCTGTTTGCAAAATATCATGCCTCCGCGAGGCCCTCTCAATGTCTTGTGGGTAGTGGTAGAGACTACGTGGGCATGCTCGACAGGATTAGGGTGCAGGCCTGCTGCCACAAGCCCTGCTATATGCGCCATATCCACAAAAAGATACGCTCCTGCCTTGTCCGCTATTTCCCTGAATCTTTTGAAATCCATTATGCGGGAATAAGCAGACGCCCCTGCGAGTATCATCCTTGGTTTGTGTTTTTTAGCCAACGACTCGATCTCGTCGTAATCCAGCATCTCTGTATCTTTATTCAGGCCGTACGGGATAACATTAAAAAGCCTTCCTGAAAAATTATGTTTAAGGCCGTGAGTAAGATGCCCGCCCGAGGCCAGGTCCATTGCGAGAACAGTATCCCCCGGTTCCAGGAGCGCGAAATATACAGCCATATTCGCCTGGCTTCCTGAATGAGGCTGCACATTCGCATGCTCTGCGCCGAATATCTTTTTTGCCCTTTCTATGGCAAGGCTTTCAGCGTCGTCTACATGTTCACACCCGCCATACCATCTTTTAGACGGATAGCCTTCCGCGTATTTATTTGTCAAAATAGACCCTGCTGCCTCGAGCACGGCAATGCTGGTAAAATTTTCGCTAGCGATCAGCTCTATATTATTCTGCTGCCGCTTAAGTTCTTTGCGTATTATGCTGTAAATTTCAGGATCTACTCTTTTTAGCGCCTTCATATTCAAAGCCCTCTATTTTTTTAATCTGGCTGACTCTTCTGGCATGACGGCCAGACAGATGCCTTGTCTCCAGCCATGAGTTTAAAATCTTTTTTGCTTTATCGGACGTGACTATATTTGCCGCAAACACAATTACGTTGGAATCGTTATGCTCTTTGCTTGAGCGGGCAATATCCTCCCTGTCGCAGAGAGCCGCCCTTACGCCCCTTACCTTGTTCGCCACCATTGACATCCCTATACCGGTCTTGCAGATAAGTACACCCCTTTGGTAAGATTTAGAGGCCACAAGTTTCGCAGCCTTGTAGCCTATAATAGGATAGTCGCAAGCCTCTTCTGAAAAAGTTCCAAGATCTTTTACTGTGTGGCCTTTTGATTTCAGAAACTTTGCCAGAGACTCTTTCAATTTAAATCCGCCATGGTCTGCAGCGATTACTATCTTCATTTATTTTTTCTCCTCTTTAAATATTTCCAAAAATATGTTCTGAACCTCTTCCTTTATGACCTTTTTAACAGACCTATATTCTTCCAGGGATCTTCCTATGGGATCCGGTATATCCTGGCCTTCCCTCAAGAGCCTTATCTTATCTTTCGTTTCCGGCATTATGTTTATGATAAAATCCTTGTGGAACTTTTCCATTACGAAGATAATATCGGATCTTTTCAATATGTCCTTATTAATATTTTTTCCTATATGGCCTGCAACGTCCACGCCTTCTTCTTTCATCACGGATACGGTGTTAGGCGCTGCGCCTATGCCTGCGAATGTAGAAATCCCCGCTGAATCAATGTGCATTTTTTCAGCAAAGCCAGCTTCGTCTACAAGCTTTCCCATCAGGCCCTTTGCCATCACGCTCCTGCAGCTATTTCCTGCGCAGACAAAAAGCAGGGCATAATCCGTCAATGCCTCTTTTTGGGGTATAGCGCCCTGCCTCAATATCTTAAAAGGTTTTTCCGTTACATCCATGACAGTAGACTCTATGCCTATCCTGGCCCTTCCTCCGTCCAGTATCATATCCACGTGGCCGTCCATTCCTGACAATACTTCCTCAATCGAAACAGGAGGCTTGCTGCCTGATAGATTTGCGCTGGGGGCAACCACAGGAACGCCTGCTTTTTTTATCAATAAAAACGCTATTATATTATCAGGCATCCTTAGGCCTATTTTTTCTTTTTTATTGTTAAGCGCCACCAGGGTCAAAGGCCCAGGCCAGAATCTCCTGGCAATCCTTTCAGCGTCTTTTGAAAGGCTGATTTCTAATTGCCGTAATGAACCAAAATCAGCTATGTGCACGCTGAACGGCTTATCCTGCGGCCTTTTTTTTATTTCATATAATCTCTTTAAGGTGTCTTTGTTTAAGGCATTCGCGGCTATGCCATAGACTGTCTCGGTAGGAAACACCACCAGCCCGCCGTTTTTTAAAATTACGGCTGCTTCTTTAATAAGGCGCTCTTCTGGAAAATCAGGGTTTAATTTTATTACCTTTGTATTCACTGTTATTTAAACGCCTTTAATATCCTCATTGCGAATATGGCTGCGTTTTTAGCGCCGGCCTTGCCTATAGCCATGCAGGCAACAGGCACCCCGCCTGGCATCTGGACAGTGGAAAGAAGCGCGTCCATACCCTTTAAAGAGCCCGATTCCATTGGCACTCCTATAACAGGGAGTTTTGTGTGGGCGCTTACCACGCCTGCCAGCGCAGCAGACATTCCTGCCCCGCAGATAATGACCTTCAGGCCTCTTTTTTCAGCGGCTTTCGCGTATGCGCTCACCCCGTCCGGATTCCTGTGAGCTGAAAGTACATTTATCTCGTAAGGGATCAAATTTTGTTTCAATATTTTTTCTGTCTCAGCCATTGTTTCAGCGTCTGAAGCGCTGCCCATCAGTATCCCGATCAAAACTTTTTTCTTGCCTGGCATAATCCCCTCCTGTAGGGAGCGGTTTCAAACCGTTCCCTACTTCTTATTAATAGCCTTGTCGCCTATGTCTTTTCTGTACTGCATGCCTTCGAATTTTATGCAATCTACTGCTTTATACACATTGGTTTTCGCTGATTTTATGTCTTTGCCCAGGCTTGTCACGCCCAGCACCCTGCCGCCGCTTGTAAAAATCTTACCGTTTTTAGCCTTTGTGCCGGCGTGAAAAACTATCGCGCCATTCATCTTTCCTGCCTCTTCCAGCCCAAAAATCTCTTTATCTTTTTCGTATTCATCAGGATATCCTTTTGAGGCGCACACCACGGAAATACAGGAAGATTTTTCCCATTTAATATCTATTTTATCCAGCGTGCCTTCCGCACAGGCCAGCATAATATCCGCTAGGTCTGATTTTAATCTCGGTAATATCGCCTGGGTTTCAGGGTCTCCGAATCTTACGTTAAATTCCAGGACCATGGGGCCATTTTCAGTCATCATTAAACCTGCGTATAAAACGCCTTTGTAGATTTTCCCTTCTTTTCTGAGCCCGTATATCATGGGCCTGAAAACATTCTTCATTGCCTCTTCCATTATGCCTTCTGTGACAACAGGCGCCGGAGAATAAGCGCCCATGCCGCCTGTATTGGGTCCCTTATCATTGTCAAAGATCCTTTTGTGATCCTGTGAAGATTCCAGAGGCACGATAGTTTTCCCGTCTGTAAAAACCAGGAGCGAGGCTTCTTCTCCTTCCAGGCAGTCTTCTATAATAACCTTATTCCCGCTATCCCCGAAAACCTTCTCTACCATTATAGAATCTATCGCATTTAAGCCTTCTTCTATTGTCTTTGGTATGACGACGCCTTTTCCGGCAGCAAGGCCGTCTGCTTTTATTACAATCGGCGCCCCGGTTTCCTTCAGATATTTTCTTGCGGCTTCCGGGCTGTCAAAGACCCTGAAATCAGCTGTGGCAATGCCGAATTTTTTCATTACATTTTTTGAAAAAACCTTGCTGCCTTCCAGCATCGCGACATCTTTAAAAGGCCCGAATACCTTTAATCCGTTTTTGCAGAATATATCCGCTATGCCTTTTACCAATGGCGCTTCAGGCCCCACCACAGTCAAATCTATCTTATTTTTTTTAGCAAAGTCTAAAAGCCCGGGGATATCGTCAGCTTTTATATCCACGAGCTCTGCAATATCTTTTATCCCGCCATTTCCAGGGGCGCAGAAGATCTTCTCTGCTTTTTTACCTTGAGACAGTTTCCATATTATAGCGTGTTCCCTTCCTCCGGAACCCACCACTAAAATTTTCATATTATAACTTCTCCGCTTCCTTTAATAATCTCGCCTATGGTCCAGGATTTTAATTTAAATTTCTTCAGCGCTGCGTGGGCTTTTTTAACGTCGGATTTACTGACAACTATCACCATGCCTATGCCCATATTAAAAGTCCTGTACATATCACTGTCGGTTATTCCGGCCCTTTTCTGGATAACATCGAATATTTTAGGCTTATCCCAAAGTTCTTTGTATATTAAAACGGATAAATCATTGGGCACAACCCTGGGTATATTATCGTAGAACCCACCTCCCGTTATATGCGCGATGGATTTTACTTTTACCTTTTCCATTAATTTTAAAATAGGCTTCACGTAAATTATTGTAGGCGTCAAAAGGGCTTTGCCTGATTTCCCCTTCAGTTCGTTTTTGGAAAACAGCTTCCTTATCAGGCTAAAGCCGTTTGAATGAAGGCCGCTTGAACCTATGCCTATGACTATATCGCCTTTATTTACTGTTTTTCCGTCTATAATTTTATTCTTTTCAGCTATACCCACGCAAAATCCCGCCAGGTCATATTCCTCGCCATTATACATGCTAGGCATCTCTGCGGTTTCTCCGCCCACGAGGGCGCACCCTGCCTGCTTACAGCCTTCCACGATGCCTTTCATTATGCTAACTGCCTTTTTGTTGTTCAGCCTGCCTGTGGCAAAATAATCCAGAAATAAAAGCGGCTCTGCGCCTGTAACCACCACGTCATTTACTGACATCGCCACCAGGTCTATGCCTATTGTATCGTGTTTATTCATGGCATCAGCCACTTTTAATTTTGTGCCGACCCCGTCTGTAGACGATACAAGTATTGGTTCTTTATATTTTTTCGGAATGCTCGTAAGGGCGCTGAACCCCCCTATATCGCAGATCACCTCTTTACGAGTTGTAGATTTTGCCATGCGGCCTATCTCATCCACAAAATCGTTTGCCCTATCTATATGTACGCCTGATTTTTTGTAATCGATCATAATTTCTCCTTCACATAATCTACGCCGTTTTTAAAAATCGCAAAGCCGTCCCCGCGCTTTTTTAATCCTTCCCGCGTCCATCTCGGATGCTGCGTCCCGAGAATATGCCTTTCAGGGTGCGGCATGAGTCCCAAAACCCTGCCTGTCGTATCACATATGCCTGCTATATCATCTATCGAGCCGTTCGGATTATCGGCATATTTAAAAATAATCTGCTCGTTTTTCCTCAATCGATTTAAAATATCTTTATTCTTTGGTATGAATTTTCCTTCTCCGTGCGCAATAGGCAGATATATTGTTTCTTTTAAACCTTTTGTCCAAATACATCTGCCGCTTGGTTTCAGCTCAACCCATTTATCAATAAAACTTCCGGAATCGTTAAAGCTAAGGGTGGATTCTATGACACCTTTATTTATACCTGGCAAAATCCCCGCCTTCACCAGCGCCTGGAAGCCATTGCATATGCCGATGACAAGCTTCCCTCTATTTATAAAATTTTTAAGTTCTTCGTTAAGTTTATACTTAATTTCATTTGCCAGGATTTTTCCGGAAGCAATATCATCCCCATATGTAAATCCTCCGGGTATGGCGAGTATCTGAAAATCCTTTAAAAATTTTTCTCCTCTTGTCAGTTCGTTTATATGCACGAGCTCTGAAACAGAGCCTGCTATTTTAAATGCCGCCGCAGTCTCATTATCGCAATTCGTCCCAGCTGTCCTTAAAACAATAACCCTAGGTTTTTTCATTTTTACCAGCGAAGCGGTTTCTGCCACGCCTCTTTTAATTTATCTATATCCGCATCTATCACTTTTTTGCCTTCGAGGCCATAAACCCTGAGGCCTTTTTTCTCTGAAACCTCTCCTAATAGCCCGATACTGACGCCCTTCATCAGGTTTTCAAAAATCTTTTTATCCTCTTTTCTTACCTCTGCGATAAATCTCGTGTTGGATTCTGAAAATAAAATAATCTCGTTCCTTTTGACCTTACAAGGAACTGCTTTAAGCTTTATCTCTGTCCCGAATCCTCCGCTAAACGCCATCTCAGCCAGGGCCGCAGCTATCCCGCCTTCTGACAAGTCATGGCATGCCCTTAATAATCCGAGCCCGGCTGCTTCGCTCATCCTGTTAAAAATCTTCAGGCCGGATGCCGCGTCCACTATCGGCGCGTTATTGCCTATTGAATTATTGATAAGATTATAATGCGAGCCCCCCATCTCATCTTTTGTCTCGCCTATGATATATATAAGATTTCCTTTTTCTTTAAAGTCCATGGTGACGGCTTTTGTGACGTCGTCCATCACTGATATCGCTGAAATTAAAAGCGTGCCCGGGATAGAAACAGATTCGCCGTGCACGGAATACTCGTTATTCAGGCTGTCTTTACCGGAAATAAACGGGACCCCGTATGAGCTTGCGATATCATAACAGCCGAAACTCGCCCTTACCAAACCTCCTAGCCTGTCAGGCTTATCAGTGTTACCCCAGCAAAAATTATCCAGAAGAGCTGTTTTCTTTAAAGACCCGCCCACCGCTATTACCTGCCTGAGCGCCTCGTCTATGCAGGAACCGGCCATCCAGTAAGGGTCTATGAATCCAAATCTGGGATTTATCCCGTTCGAAACTATAATTCCTTTTTTGGAATCAAACTTCGGCCTTATGATGCTGGCATCTCCGGGCCCGTCATTTTTTATGCCTACCAAAGGCTTCAAAACGCTCTGGCCCTGGACCTCGTGGTCATACTGCCTTATAACCCATTCCTTGCTGCAGACATTCCAGCTCGAAAGGATCTTTAACAGATCCTGAGTAAAATCTTTTTTATTTTTCGGGCTGCACTCTTTATACGAAGGCCTTGCCCATACTGCCTTGCGTTCAAACCTGGGAATCCCGTCATGCAAAAATCCCATATCCAGGTCGCAAACCACGTTCCCGTTATATCTTAATTTGAGCCTTTTGTTTGACGTAAAACATCCTATCACTACAGCCTCGACATCCTCTTTCTTAAAAATATCCATCAGCTCTTTCAGGTTCTCTCTTGGAACCGAAAGCACCATCCTCTCCTGAGCCTCTGATATCCATATCTCCGTGTAGCTCAAACCTTTATATTTTAGAGGCGCTTTCTCCAGGTCAACTTCTGCGCCCAGCTCCTGTCCCATTTCCCCTACAGCGCTCGAAAAACCTCCTGCCCCGCAGTCAGTGACAGCTGTGTATAAATTTCTGTCGCGGGCTTTTAAAAGCGTATCTGTAAGTTTTTTCTCCGTGATAGGATTTCCGATCTGCACTGCCCCGCCTGATACAGTCTCAGACTCGTGGGTCAGTTCTCCGGAAGAAAACGTGGCGCCATGAATCCCGTCTCTCCCTGTGCGGCCCCCCACTGCCACAATCAGGTCTTTGGATCGGCTGGCTTTAAATGATTTATCTTTCGGCATAATCCCGACTGTGCCGCAATAGACAAGGGGATTTCCCGTATAGTGTTCGTCGAAAAGCACTGCCCCGTTCGCAGTAGGTATGCCCATACGATTGCCATAATCCCTGACCCCGCTCACAACGCCTTTCATTATGCGTTTAGGATGCAGCATGCCTTTAGGCACATTTTTATGCGCTGTATCGGGCAGGCCGAAACAAAATATATCCGTATTCATAATAGGCTTCGCGCCAAGCCCTACGCCCAGTATATCCCTTATAACCCCGCCTATGCCGGTTCCCGCACCTCCATAAGGTTCAAGCGCGGAAGGATGATTATGGGTCTCTACTTTAAAACATATATTATCTTCGTCGTCAAATCTGATAATCCCTGCATTGTCTTTAAATACAGACACGCACCATGGCTTTTTCAATTCATTGGTAACCTTCATTACCGTGCTTTTCAACAGGTTGTCTATTTTGCTTTTCTTCGCCCTACACCCTTCGCCTTCCGCCCTCTCTTCATAATCTATTACTCCCCTGAACGTTTTATGTCCGCAATGTTCAGACCATGTCTGCGCAATAGTCTCAAGCTCGCAATCAGTGGGATTCCTGCCTAATTTTTTAAAATATTTCTTTATCTCCTGCATTTCTTTAAGGTTTAAAAATAACTGGCCGGACTTGCTGATCTTTATTAATTTTTTATCGTCCGCTCCAAGAATATCCACTATTATTAATTTAAACTTATATCCGCCGCCCACTTGTCCTCTGTCCCTTGCCCCTTGTCCCTTTGCAACATGCTGTATCACTTTATTATAAAGCAGTTTTTCGCATATGTTCTTAAAGTCGTTTTCCGTGATTTTGCCTTCTATGTGATATTTTCTTTCTGTCCTCAAAAATTTCACTCCATAAATACCCATATCCTTTATTGCTTTCCTGGCGCTTTCTTCCACGGGATCCATGACGCCGGGATTATACGCAATCTCCACAACCCTTTGCCCTTTGCCCTTTGCCCTGAGCCCTGAGCCAATCGAATATTCTTCAGTAACCGGGTCTGCCAGCAATTCTTCCGCTATCCTTTTAGCGTCAGCTTCAGAGATATCCCCTGAGATAATAAAGACCTGGCTAACATTAACTTTTTTTACGCCGCTAATGCCCAGGTCCTTGATATTCTTCTTGATCCCGTTTCCTAAAGGGTCAAAAACACCTTTCTTATTCTTTATTTCTATCTTGAATTCCATTTTATTCGCCTTGCTGTTCTGGAGAACTAGGCTTTTATCCTCTTGAGGACTTCCTGGTAGGCTTCCTCAATCCTTCCTAAATCCCGTCTGAAGCGGTCCTTGTCCAGCTTTTCGTTTGTAACCTTATCCCATAATCTGCATGTATCAGGAGAGACTTCGTCTCCCAGTAAAATCTTGCCTTTGTGCCTGCCGAATTCCAGCTTGAAATCCACCAGTTTCAGGTTTGCCTTGTCAAAAAAATCCTTCATGATCTGATTCACGCTGAATGAATAGTCTTTTATCTTTTTCATCTCCTGGGGAGTCGCGAGCTTCAGGACCTCTATGTGATAATCATTTATGAGCGGGTCATGAAGCAAGTCGTCTTTATAATGGTATTCCAGGACAGGCGTTTTTAAAACAATCCCTTCCGGCATCCCGAGCGTCTTTGAAAGCCCGCCTGCTGATATATTCCTTATAGTCACCTCTACCATTACTATTTTCAGCCTTTTGACAAGCATGTCCCTGTCGCTGAGTTTTTTCACAAAATGCGTGGGTATGCCTTTGGATTCCAGGAGCTGGAAAACCGCGCAGGATATCTCGTTATTTATGACGCCTTTTCCTTTTATCGTGCCCTTTTTTGTGGCGTCAAAAGCCGTGGCGTCATCCTTGAATTCCTGTATCACTAAATCAGGGTTGTCCGTGTCATATAAAATCTTTGCCTTGCCCTCGTATATCTTATTTCTTTTCTCCATAACCTTCCCTTCCCTTAGAAAATCAACAATGTCGTTTTTCTAGTTGTTTAGACGCCTGTTTTTTTGAAAATGGTTTCTACGTGCTTTGTATAATACGCTATATCAAATAATTTATTTATCTCATTAGGTCTCACAAATTTTACAAAATCTCTGTCATCCAAAAGCGCATCCTTAAAACTAATATTTTTCTCCCAGACTTTCATAGCGCATCTCTGGATGATATCGTATGCCTTTTTGCGTTCAACGCCCCTTTTCTCCAGCTCCACAAGTATCCTGGCGGAAAATACAAGGCCTTTTGTTTTATTGAGATTATTCTCCATATTTTCAGGATACACTAAAAGCCCTCTTACGATTTCTATCATCTGATTCAGCATATAATCCAAAAGTATGGTGCTGTCAGGTATAATAACGCGCTCACTAGAGGAATGGCTTATATCCCTTTCATGCCACAGCGCCACGTTTTCCATAGAAACCATCGCATTTGCGCGCAAAACCCTTGCCAGGCCCGTAATCCTTTCGCACATAACAGGATTTCTCTTGTGCGGCATTGCGCTGGAGCCTTTCTGGCCTTTCGCGAAAGGCTCTTCGACTTCCCTTACCTCGGTCTTTTGGAGATTTCTGAATTCCGTAGCTATCTTCTCAAGGGTAGCGCCTACAATGGCTATTTCTGACAGATACTCCGCATGCCTGTCTCTCTGAAGAATCTGCGTAGATATCTTGGCAGGCTTAAGCCCTAATTTTTTACAAGCATAGCTCTCTACGTAAGGCTCAACATTTGAATAAGTGCCTACCGGCCCGGAAATCTTGCCTACGGAGATAATCTCTTTAGCCCTTTCAATCCTTACGATGCCTCTATTTATCTCGTCGAAAAATAACGTTAATTTCAATCCAAACGTAGTAGGCTCAGCGTGCACGCCATGGCTTCTTCCAACCATAATAGTATACTTATATTTTTTAGCCTTTTTCCTCAACTCTTCTTTTAATACCCCAAGATCCTCCAGTATAATATCAGCTGCCTCTTTCATCATGATTGACAGCCCGGTATCCAGGACATCGCTTGAGGTAAGGCCCTGGTGCACAAACCTTGAGGAATTGCCTATATATTCTGCTATGTTATGGAGAAACGCTATTACGTCGTGGCGGGTGGATTTTTCTATTTCTTCTATGCGCTTTACGTTGAATCTTGCCTTGGATTTTATCTTTTTGAGCTCTTTTTGAGGTATTTTGCCTAAACTGGCTAGGGCTTCGCAGGCTAGAATCTCAACATCCAGCATCTTCTGGAATTTATTCTCATCGGACCATATAGCTGACATCCTGGGAAGCGAGTATCTTGGTATCATAAGGACTATAATATACCATATATAGATTATACGCGTCAATAAAAAATAGAGGCTTGTGGTTTGAGGCTATTTTTTCCTGGAAGAGTACAAGATTAAAGCGAGTATAAAAATTGCCACCAGAAGCAGCAATAAGGTTATGCTTTGCATGAAATGCGTTGACAGCGGGCCCCGTCTTTCTTTTATTATCACAGCGCCGTCTGTATTGGACAAAGGCGCGCCCTGTTTTAGCCTGAGATTGCCCATGGTATCCACCCACAGGTAATATTCCCTGCCCTGGACATCGCTCATGACAATCCTGCTAGAACCGGTTGCATCGCCTTTTAAAACCAGGTCTTTTCTTAAGGTAAGCAAACCTGACATTACTGAATCCACATCGTTTCTCAGTAACTGGTTCGAGCTTATCATATCAATAGATTTTGCATTAAGCGCATAAACAGAACTTGCGAGTTTTATGCGGGGGGTCATTTCTCCGTCGCTGGAAACCTCCATGCCTAGCCATAAGTCTTTATTGAAGTCTATTTCCAGGGGCTTTACAGACCCCATCAGCACGCTAAACATGCCGTTCTTTATGTTAAGGATATGCCCTTCTTCCCATATAGCCTGGCCTGCTTTATCTGCGTCATAGAATCTGAAAGTGACTAAAAAATTGCCTGTTAAAGGATTGTCATTTTTATCGGTAAGCCTTCCCTGGTAGTTGATAACGCGGGGTATAGCGGCATATGTAAGAGCAGTTAAACATAAGATCCCGATTATAATAAAAATACCCATGCGGAATTTTCTCATTTACTGCCTCCTTTTGTTTTCGGGTCAATGGTGCCGAGGAGAAGAATCGAACTTCCTACGCCGGCCTTTTCAGGGCCGCGCTCTACCAATGAGCTACCTCGGCATTTAAAGATTTATCCTATTTTAGCAAACCTCACTATTATGTCAATATAAAATTAGCCGTCCGTCTTCTTTAAGCATCAGGACTTTTATGCCTTTAGCAGGAGATCTCGCAGAATGTCTCCGTCAGGGCCCTTGTCTCTTTGACCAGTTGCCCCTAGCTGCACCCGGCTAAAATAAACGCTAGAAAAAAATCCCGTATCCCTTCAATTCGAAAAGATACGGGTATTTTCTAAAAATCATATAATTTAAAATAAAAATACTGCCGCCGATACTACAGTGGACCAGTTGCCGTTGGAATCTATAATGGTGGACTGGGTCATATTCATGGTCTTGACTATCTTATCCTTGAGCTGGTACACCTTTTTTATTTCATCCCAGTCCTTGGAGTCGTCAAAATCAGGAATACCCATTGTGGAGGCGAGCATTTTTGCGGCCAGGTCTTCCGCATAATCGCCCGCGATCTCATCTGTCTGGCCGTATGCGTGGTGTTCGCTCATATAGCCGTACATATTCTCATCAGCGGGAATTGCGGTGCCCACAGAAGCGGCTATCAATCGCCTCGGCTCACTGGAACTGCACCTGGCAATAACGCAGTATGTTATCATGCCAGGGATGAGTTCTTTGACGCCCTCATTTTTAGAGAGAATTTTACAGCCTGGAGGGAAAATGCTTGAGACATGCACCAGATTGCATTTTTCAATGCCCGCGTCTCTCAAGGCAAGCTCATATGAACGCAGCTCTTCTTTATGCGTCCCTACGCCTTTTGTGAAAAATACCTTCGTGGGTACTAATTTATATAACTGCGTTGACTGCGACAATGAAACTGCCGGAGATACTGGCTGTCCGTTCATTATTTATTATTCTTCGTCGGTCATGACAGGAGCTGTAGCCGCCGGTACGCCTGCGCTGGCAGGTTGTTCAGGAATTACAACATCCACCCAGCTTGCAACAAGCTTTCCTGCGTCATTAGTATAATAACCGACCTCCGCATTATCGCCTTTTTTAATATCGGATAACTTTATGTCCTCTATGCCTTTCCAAAGGATAGTCTCTCCGTCTATCACGCTAAAAGCCTTTTCTGCGCCATCAGCGCCTTTTACGCTTATAGAACCCGATGATGCGTCTAAAGCAGTAACCTCTCCCGTAACCACTCCTTCGCCTACGCCCTCTTCCGATGGAAGCATTTCCTCATCCGCAGAGATAGCCATAGATTCATCAGACGACGCAGTATCTTCTGAATACCCGGGCGCTAATATAAACATCACAGCTCCGATGAAAAAAACCACCACTACTAATTTCTTAATCATGCTCTCTTCCTCCTTTCAATTTTTTAAACAAAATTAATTATAGCACAAAAAACTTTTTTTGCAATACAATATTGATTTCAAAATATGTAGCTAAGAAACTTATAAATGAGCTTGGCGGTTAAAAAATCAGGGCTGACATTGCCCGGCATGGGAGACAGCTCCACCACGTCGAATCCTATAACTTCTTTTTTCTGGCTGAGCCTTTTAAATAACACAAGTGTCTCATACCACCCCATGCCGCCAGGTTCAGGCGTGCCTACGCTGGGCATTATAGAAGGGTCAAGCGCGTCCATATCTATAGTTACGTACACCTTATCGCTGGGCAAGGAATCTATCGCCTCGCTTATCCAGTTATCGTTATCAATCATATCTTTCATAAAAAATGTTTTCAAATTTTTATATCCTTTTCCTGCCTCATCTTTTGACAAGCTCCTGATGCCTACCTGCGTAAGGCTGGTAAGTTCTATAATGCGCTTGGCTATACATGCGTGGCTGTATCTTGACCCCTGGAAACTATGCCTCATATCCCTGTGGGCGTCCAGCTGCAGAACCGAAAAATCTTTAAACTTTTTCTTAAAAGCCTTTACAGACCCCAGAGTAATGGAATGTTCCCCTCCCAAAACTACCGGAAATTTTCCGGCTTTCAATATTGCGCTGACTTCTCTTTCCACTTTTTCAATTATTTCCTCCGGCTCCGGGTTTACAGGCTTTATTTCTTCCAGCGTGCATATCCCCTGCTTATAAACCTCTTTTCCGGTTTCATCATCATATGTTTCCATATATCTGGAGGCGTCTATTATTGCTTTCGGCCCGGCGGATGTGCCGGGCCTGTAAGAGGTGGTCAAGTCATAAGAAACAGGTAATATCGCTATCCTGGACTTCTTCCAGGAAGAATACCTGTCCTCCAGGTCGCAAAATTTAAAATGAGCTTTATGGTATTTATTTGGCATTTGAGGTTATAAAAATATATTCTAATGTTCCGTCGCCTGTATTTTTTACATTGTGGATTGTCTGCGGCGCTACATATAAAACCGTATTATCTTCAAAATCCAGGCCGTCTTTTTTATTTATTATCAACTGCCCGGTACCTTTTAATATAACCAGCGCCTCTTCCATATCGTTAGTGGAATGCTCGCCGACATCCTCTCCCGTTTTCAACATCACATGGCCAGCCTTAATGCCGCAGGTGCCTGAATCCTTACTGAAAAGCCTTTGATATTTTGAGCCTGAAACCAGCTTTACTATTTTTGATTCGGAGAAATTAGTCATTTTTAAGGGTTTTTAGAATGTCTTTCTGCCAGATAAATTTTTTTCTTTTGCGGGATTTATAGAATTTTTCCTGGAATATGTATGAATAGATAAGCGGCAGGCTCACGCTGGGCTCTACAAATGCCATTGCGTAACTGGCGTCATTATTGATCTTGCCCCACGAAGTGGCTTCTTTTAAGGTGCTGCCGCTCAAGCCGCCCCAGTGAGGCACGTCAGTTGTCAGCTGGAATGCGTATGAATGTCCGCCTGTGTCTTTATTAAAAATATACCCCATCACAACAGCGTCGTTTATATAATTTTTAGGAACCCCTCCCGCTATATAGATAGCGGCCGTCTTCCTGGATTTCACTATTGTCTGCGTTATTTCGTAATTATCCTGTATGGAATCTATGTGTACCCCTGGTAATTTATTTTTCTTACACCTGTGATAATGCCCTGTAAGCCCGATACCTATTGAACTGTCGTTTAAAGCAGGCGTAAAAATAGGCACCCCGCATTCATAAGCTGTTCTTACGATAGAATCTTCATCCCTTAAACGCGAGCCAAGCTCTGCCACAAATTCCCTGGAAGAATAATTTCCGGGTTTCATGGTATCAGCCACGCGGCCTATCCAGTTATCAGTATCCCAGAATTTTTCATCATCTACATATGTATCATATATCCTGTCTATGGATAATTTATCCAGTATCCTGTCGTCCGCGTCTGGACTGCCCACATAATGCCTGAAGCCTCTTGCCTGGTATATGTCTTGATAGATTATCGCGCCCGTGGAAACAACCACATCCACCATCTTTAGCTTTATCATATTCCTTATTATATCCCTGAGGCCTGCGGCTATGAGAGGCCCTGCCAGGCCTAAATATACGGTAGGCTGGATTTTATCCTGGAGCATCTTCTTAAAGACATCCGCGCATTTATAGATGTTCCGCGCCTGTATTGAGCTATTTTGAAAATTACCCACAAGATCCGCTATCCTGGAACTTTCTTTCACCCTTACGGACTCCACCGGCAGGGATAAAATCCTCTTCTTGAGCGCCATGTTCTTCTTATTCAATTTTTGCCTTGTAAATTCCCTGATTTCTGCCATAAAAATACCTTCTATTTACCTGTATTATACCATTACCTAACTTAAATTCAACATTGTCATTTTCCCAGTTGTTTAGCCCTGGAGTATTTGAAGAAGGTTCAGACCTGTAGCCGGGTCGATGTCTTTAGCGGCCTTTACGCCTTTTAATTCAAAAACAACCGCTTCAATCACAAGAAAAACCCTGGAATCCCTGCGGACGCACCCCGTAAAGACATCTTTCTTTTTTCCCAGGCTGGAATGGATATGTATCTGCGGGCCTTTTTTATTGGTAAAAATAGTCCCTATTCCGAAAACCTCCCACCCGTCTTTGAATTTCACCCAGTTCGGCTTTGGAGGGATAACTGTTTTCTTGGGCCCTGTTACAAGATGCCCTTCTCTCAATGCCCCGAGAAAAATCATTGTGGCTGCTTTGATCTTTTCTTTTCGCGCAAAAGTTTCTATCTCTTTAAGAAAAATATCCTTGTCGCTGAACTTGATCAAAAATACCCTGCCTATAGTGCCCTTTGTGTATTCCATCTTATCCTCTTTATCTATAATTACCGAATTGCAGGTATACCGGGAACTCTATGCTTTTTAAATGCGTCATAACTGCCTGGAGATCATCTTTTTTGGCAGACACCACCCTTATTTTGTCTTCTTCGATCCTGGCCTGAACCTTCAGCTTCAGATCTTTGATTATCTGAACCAGTTCCCTGGCCCTTTCCTTGGGGATGCCGTCTGTTATCTCCACGAGCTGCCTGAGATTCCCCTCAAAAGCCTTTTCAGGCTCGTTATATTTTATTGATTTCAGGGAAATCCCTCTTTTTGTCAATCTCATTCCCAGCGAATCCTTGATGCCCCTTAATTTAAAATCATCTCCGGCAATCAATGTTATTTTCTTTTCCTCTCTATTGTAATCAATAGAAAACTTGGCGCCTTTAAAATCATACCTGTTGGCCAGTTCTTTCCTGGCCTGGTTTATCGCATTGTCGATTTCCTGCAAATCCACCTTTGAAGTTATATCAAAAGAAAAATCAGCCATATCTCACCTCTTTCTTGTGGTATATTATACCATTTTTAACTATAGTTTCCATATTTTTGTATCTGTCCTATTTGGGCATACCCATCCGAGACTCGGTTTATTAACCAATATCGCAAAATCTTTAATCCCGCCTACATTTAGACTCAGTGCACATCACAGCCTTCAAAACGACTTTACAAAAGTGATCTTATCGCTAATGATGCAAGCCCAGTTCCCAATAGTAAGTCAAAATATCAATTTGTTATATGGCCTGGCGATGAAGATTAGTTAAAGCAGGGTGTATCAAAACAGGACGGCTATGATTTGAAGAAATAAACTCCACTTGATTCTTACGCATATATTCTTCTGTTTTTTGTATAACTGAAGAGACTTCTGCCTTTAATAAACTAAGTGCTAAAATAATAGAAGGCGATAGTTTGAATCCTCTTTCTATCAGAAAGTCCACCATATCATTGCCAAAAGCCACATCTGTTTCTATTCCAGCAATACCTTTTTTTTGAGCTTCTTTTGCTAACATCCAAATAATAGCATTACCAATCCCTTCGCCTTTGTATTGCTTGTCAATCCCAATACTGTAAATATATAAAATATTGTCTTTCTTTTTATCTTTGATTTGCCCACAAAGAATACAACCAGCAACTCTTCTATCAGCCATCACAATATAACTAAAATCTTTTTCCATGCGCATCAATGCTTCTTCCACAGCTTCTATCCTTCCAAAATCCTGATCCTCACCTGTTACTCTAAAAACATCCTGGCGGTATTTTTTAATATTATCTTCGGTCAATCTAACAACCTTGAAGTTCCTTTGTAATGTTTTAAATATAATATCTCCTTCCAAGATAGAAATTGCTTCCTCGCTCCTGTTCTCATTTATGCCTACCGGAACCCTAAGAGACGCGCTGGATGCATAAATATTTGAGCATAGAAATATCGTGGTTAGCACAAATATTACTACTATATTAAATTTTAATTGTTTTTTAAACTTCTTCATAATCCGCGCAAAAATTGCAAACCCTCTAAATCTATCCTTTGACAGATTATTTTTAGGGACAATTGTCCTTAAATACTACAACATCTTGTTAATGGTATTCTTTAAACTCTCTGCTACCTGGAATATGCTTTCGGTCAACAATGGAATCTCTATTGAATAATCAATATCCGATCTATTTACTTTAATAAAACTATAAAATATTTCCCTTAAAGGGGCGACTTCTGCGCGCCAAGCTTCTTTCGCTTCATCTGTCGCATTGCGATCTACACATTCTTGAATTTTTTTTCGGTGCGTTTCAAATTCATCAATGACAACGTGCCTGATATTTATATCTATATACATACTTGTCGCTAAATCAATAGCAATCCACCCGTCACTGCCTTTTAGCTTAAGAAACCGGTGGGAAGGAAAACTCTCGCCTTTAGGTTTAAGATGCTGAAGCCCTATTACTTCTTCACCTTCAAAACCGAGCAAAACCAGCGCCTTGTATAAACATTCAGATAATGGCTCACATAAAGCCCTGTCAGGAGAATCACGATAAAGCCCCACGTAGCTCAGGAAAGATTCTTCGTCACCAGACCATATGCTCTGCAATATAACCACGTCTCTTATATCGTCGATATGATCATAGATAAGCTTTTCTATTTTGGGTTCGAACAATCTTCTTACTGACTCAACAGTAATTTCTCCTCTATTCAATTCCGCAAGCGGTTGCAATATATCTTTAAGTAGTTCCGTTAATCTTCCTTTGCGCCTCTTAAGCGCAGATTTAAGTTTTGCTGAAACAGGCGCTTCTTCTTTTTCTTTCTTATAATCCTCAGCGTAAGCACTTTGTCTTTCTAATAATAGCCCATAGACCAATCTAAATCTTGATGATAATTCATGCTTATTCATACCTACGGGAACTCTTACATATGATATGCCGGAAGCATAAATAACGCTTTGACATAAAAATGCCCCTGTTAGCGTAAATATTAAAGCTGTATTTATTATTTTATATATCTTCTTTTCCATATGTAATCTCTTTTAAAAGTCCTTTATATTGCAAGACATAAAAAGACCATTTATCCCATGGTCTTTGACTAGCTTTAATTTAGGTATATTATATTGAATTTAACGATAACGGTCAATTTTTATTTTTGGCACAAATTTTTTAATTTTATTCTATCAACCCTATACGGTTGATTCTCTCCTTGATGATCTCAAGAAATTGCCCTTGTTTTTCTTTAGCAACACTAGAAATTTCTATAATTTTTCTCATAGCATTAATCTTATTTCCAAATTTTTCGTACCGAATTTTCATAGGGATATTAAAATCAGCACCCAACTGATCAAAATCTTCTCGTAGCAGTTTATTCTTTTTGCCATGTATAGTGATAGCTGAATCTTCATCTCCGGGAATCACCAACTTTGAACACACAATATCATAGGCCGGTGTTAACCGGATATTATCCTTATCTCTATATGCGATGGAATAATTCTTTAAGTGGGCATCGCCATTACCAAGAATAAAATTAAGAACAACACGTTCAAATAACAATTGAATGTCATAACCCGGTGCTGAAGAGATTTCCTTTAACTTCCTACCTATTTGTTCTACCGATCCCTTATATTTATCCGTTTGTTCAAGAATTTGCCCAAAATCTTCCTGGTGAATTTTCGCACTCTTTTCCCGATCAAATCTTTTGACCACATAGGCTAGGCTTTTATCTTTTAAAGGAATCAGGCAATGTAACGGCACCTCTATATTTAGTTCTTTGGCTATATCCATACAGCATTGTTCATTTTCGGGGATATTCGGAAAAGCTGGGTTTTGTGGTTTTAAAATATATTCCCCGCCTTCAGCCGCAAGAATCAACATATTCTGCTTCTCGTCAAGCTTAACAGATAGTTTAGGCTGAATGCCGGAAATGGAAAGTTTGCCACTCAGCTCCTGTGCTTTCCGGGATATGTCTCCTAATCCAAAATCTATAACCGGAATTTTAGAGGAATTAAACATCTCTTTAAGGAATTTCTCATTCAAATTCATTTTTACATTTTCCTGACTGTGACAGCGCCAATGGTATCTCCGCTTGTGCTTGCCAATAATAAACCAAAAGAATCATTACTATCTACTTTTTGTGTCAAACTCACTATGTTTAAATACCACCCTTCGGGAAGAAGCCCTTTAAAAAAAGGAAATAATTCTTTTGATTGATAGGGTTCTTCTCTAGGAGGCATGGACACTGAAATTGGAATGCTTTTTTCCAAAAATACGCGATCGTATTGAAAAATATATCCATCTCGAGTCTCTGAAAGTAAGCCCGCTAATTCATCCTTAAAAAAAACTTGCGCCTTTCGTAAGATATCCATAGATTTTTTCCCTATATTCTTCCGTGTTCCTTAAGATCTTGAGGTTCATTCTTTTCTAATTCCAAATGATATCCCAAGAAGTCCAAAACTTGCATAAGCTTATCCATTCTTATCGTAGACTTACCTTGTTCAAGTTCCCTCAAGAAACGCAAGCCAACTCCTACCCGTTTGGCAAACTCGATTTGAGTTAAACCATTTTTCTTACGGAGCACCTTTATTTGAGAAGCAATATTATTTTTCATAGTAATCAAAGTATACCACCTATCAGGTATAATTGCAATATTTTTTGCAATTTTTTGCACCCTTTAAGGTATTATAATAATTATATTACACCCTTAAAGGGGTAACAACTACCTATGTATACCTTATAGGGTATAATAAAACTTGGAAGTATCTCTTTGCGTTTAAATAAACAACTCTTTGATTTACAATATGTTACAACAATTCATCCAAAACAAATACCCTTAGAATTAAATAAGCTTGGGGAAAAATTTGGATCAGCGACTATTTTATTAAACGATAACCGTCTTGTTTATTACAGTGATTCTTTAATTTCTTCTGAGCTCAAATACGAAGGCAAACTCCATCCATGATAAAAATAGGAAAAGAGAAATGGAATACAGAGGATTGGTCTTATGCAGATGAACCGGATCGGGAGATATGGCTGTGGGATGGAAAGAACTTTAATGAGGAGCGAGTTTGATGGTAAGATTGAACGGCTCATAGATGTCTATATTAATCGTGAAATATCGCAGGAAGAATACACTATTAAGAAAGCTAAGCTGCTCAACGAAAAGAAGGATTTACAGGAAAGTTTAGGCCAGATAGAGAAAATTAGCGGCGGGTGGCTCGAACCCTCCAAAAACTTTTTAACTACTTGTAATCACGCGGGTTCTGTCGCTTGGCAGGAAACTTTAAGCCCTAAAAAAGAAATTTTAAAAATTCTCGGCTCGAACTTCTTTTTAAAAGACCTAACCCTTTTAGTTTCTTATAATAAACCCTTTGATTTAATCGCCAAACCACAAGGGTGTTTCGACTGGCGGGGACGACGGGGGTCGAACCCGCTATCTCAAAATAAAAAATAAAAATTTTTGAAAGAAAATCGCTTCAGAATGTGTCTAATATATAGAGGCATTTATGACTGAAAAGTATCATTTAAGACGCATTAGGCGGCTGGAAAAGAAAATCAAAATGAGCTTAAAAAGATTCCTGTACGAAATGCATTGGCAAAAGGATATGATGCATAAGGATATAGCCAAGATCCTTGGGATTCCAAGGCCTACTATAACAAGGTGGTTCAAGAAGTATGGCATACCAAGTAAAAACTGCCACAGGTTTACTAATAAAAATCTAACGAATTGGCCCTATATAATAGGCATCAAACATAAAAAGATAAAAGGGCCCGATAAAAGAATACAGAGGACAAAAGACGGGATAAATGTTGATTTTTTTAAGGCATGGTCTGAAGAGATGGCCTATGTATTAGGATACTTTTCTGCGGACGGAGGTATGTTTATAAATTCCGGCGGCTCTAAATACATACAATTTGTCTCAACAGACTATAGTCTGCTTGAAAAAGTCAGGAATGCTATGGATTCAAAACATAAAATTTATTTAAGAAAAAAATATAAAAACACATGGAAAAACGTTTATTATTTAGAAATAGGGTCTAAAGAGATCTATCAAGATTTATTAAATTTGGGTTTTATGCCTAAAAAAGAAGCTAGGTTAAAACTCCCAAATATACCAGAAGAATATTTTAATCATTTTATAAGAGGCTATTTTGATGGGGATGGTTGTATCAGTTATGGATTTTATAAACGTAAAAATAGAAACACAAAAAGCTTCGTAGTTATGACTAGATTTATATCAAGCTCCAGGCAGTTTTTAGAAGATATGTCTAAGAAACTAGGTGTTTATGCCGAAATGAGCCGTGGCTCTATGACAAAATACCCAGGATACTACAACCTTATCTATTCAAAGAATGATTCTGTTAAATTATCTAATTATATGTATAAAAATACTAAGAATAATTTATTTTTAGAAAGGAAATTTATAAAATTTCAGAAGATTTTTATAATACTAGGCATCAATGCTTTAGGAAAATTTAGTGCTTGATATAGCCGGCCGGGTGATGTATATTAGTAAGGCGCTTTAAAGGGCGATTAGCTCAGTTGGCAGAGCGCTTCGTTTACACCGAAGAGGTTTCACAGGTTCGAGCCCTGTATCGCCCACCATGTTTTTGTAATGTAATTTTCAGCGTAGGGCTCGAAGAGAGCTCTGCGCCGAGCGAAGCGAGGAGAAGCTACGACAAATAGGAGTAGCGGAAGCAGAGCGAATGGCCGACCCGCCGAAGGCGGGCGCCGAGCCCTGTATCGCCCACCAAATTTTTCACAGTTGACAGTTAGCTTCGAAGACTATATACTTATTACTTGTCATTAGGGGACGTAGTTCAGCTGGATAGAACAATTGATTGTCGATCAATAGGTCGCGGGTTCGAGTCCCGTCGTCCCCGCCAGTCAAAACACCCTTGCGATTTTGCGATTAAATCAAAGGGTTTATTATAAGAAACTAAAAGGGTTAGGTCTTTTAAAAAGA